>Ga0160502_100086_pt1 | contig 134065 bp, 120 predicted proteins | sample DIDnMG_14_FD_108237 | JGI IMG/M metagenome (GOLD analysis project Ga0160502, IMG submission 108237) | Enriched soil microbial communities from UW Madison campus, WI, USA - DID2933_E24_Xylan MG | ecosystem: Environmental > Terrestrial > Soil > Unclassified | place: USA: Madison, Wisconsin... | reverse complement strand
GCGGCTTTAGCCGCGAAGAATCCAACGCGGTGCATGGCACCGGCTGCGCCGGTGTTCGCGGCTAAAGCCGCTCCCACAGGGTCCCTGCTAATTCAATGAGTTATGTGCAGTTCTATGAGAGCGGGTTTACCCGCGAAAAGGCCTGGCCTGCTGACGCATTACCTGACCCCTTCCCGGCCCATGGCCTATCGCTATATAGTTAAGGATATAACGATAGCCCCTAGGAGCTGCCTTAAATGCGTATCCGCCCGTACCGCCTGGCTGGCACCGCCCTGGCCAGCCTGCTCGCCTTCAACACTGCCTGGGCCGATGAAGTTCAGGTCGCGGTCGCAGCAAACTTCACAGCCCCCATCCAGGCCATCGCCAAAGACTTCGAAAAAGACACCGGCCACAAGCTGGTTGCCGCCTATGGCGCCACTGGCCAGTTCTACGCACAGATCAAGAACGGCGCGCCGTTCGAGGTATTCCTCGCTGCCGACGACAGCACCCCGGCCAAGCTCGAGCAGGAAAAGGCCATTGTCCCGGGTTCGCGCTTCACCTACGCCATTGGCACCCTGGCCCTGTGGTCGGCCAAGCCCGGCTATGTCGACGCCAACGGCGAAGTGCTGAAGAAGAACGCATTCAAGCACCTGTCCATCGCCAACCCGAAAACCGCACCTTACGGCCTGGCCGCCAGCCAGGTGCTGGACAAGCTGGAGCTTACAGAAGCCACCAGGCCCAAGCTTGTCGAAGGGCAGAACATCACCCAGGCATTCCAGTTCGTCTCCACCGGCAACGCCGAGCTGGGCTTTGTCGCCCTGTCGCAAATCTACAAGAACGGCAAGGTCGAAAGCGGCTCGGCCTGGATCGTTCCCTCGTCCATGCATGAGCCCATTCGCCAGGACGCGGTAATCCTCGAAAAAGGCAAGGACAACCCTGCTGCCAAGGCTTTGGTCGACTACCTGAAAGGCCCGAAAGCCGCGGCAGTGATCAAATCCTACGGTTATGAAATCTGATGCCACTGGACGCCAGTGACCTGGGTGCCATCTGGCTGACCGTGAAACTGGCCAGCCTGACCACCCTGATCCTGCTGATCGTCGGCACACCCATCGCCTGGTGGCTGGCGCGCACGTGCTCGTGGCTGCGCGGGCCGGTAGGCGCGGTGGTGGCCTTGCCGCTGGTGCTGCCACCCACGGTGATCGGCTTCTACCTGCTGATCGCCCTCGGCCCGCATGGTTGGCTGGGCCAGGCGACCCAGGCACTGGGCCTAGGCAGCGCTGTGTTCAGCTTCACCGGGCTGGTGATCGGCTCGGTGATCTACTCCATGCCGTTCGTTGTCCAGCCCCTGCAGAATGCCTTCGGCGCCATTGGCCAGCGCCCGCTGGAAGTGGCCGCCACGCTGCGCGCCAGCCCCTGGGACACCTTCGTCCACGTAGTGCTGCCGCTGGCTCGCCCAGGCTTCATCACCGCCGGCATCCTCGGCTTCGCCCATACCGTGGGCGAGTTCGGAGTGGTGTTGATGATTGGCGGCAACATCCCCGACAAGACACGCGTGGTCTCGGTGCAGATCTTCGACCATGTCGAGGCCATGGCCTATTCGCAAGCACACTGGCTGGCCGGTGCCATGCTGATGTTCTCGTTCCTGGTGCTGCTCCTGCTGTACGCTGGACGCCGCGGCAAAGCTGGCTGGAGCTGAAATGAGCGCATCGATTGTGGCGCGCCTGAAACTGGCGCGCGACGACTTCACCCTGGACGTCGACCTGCACCTGCCCGGGCGCGGCATCAGCGCGCTGTTCGGCCACTCCGGCTCTGGCAAGACCAGCTGCCTGCGGTGCCTGGCCGGGCTGGAACGGGCCGCCAGCGCCTACATCGAAGTCAACGGCGAAGTCTGGGAGGACAGCGCCCGCGGCTACTTCCAGGCACCGCACCTGCGCCCAGTGGGCTACGTGTTCCAGGAGGCCAGCCTGTTCCCGCACCTGTCGGTACGCGGCAACCTGGAGTTTGGCTGGCGCCGGGTAGCCGCTACCGAGCGCAAGGTCAGCCTCGACCAGGCTTGCCAGCTGCTGGGGATAGGCCACTTGCTGGCACGCCGGCCAGTGACCTTGTCTGGTGGCGAGGCGCAGCGGGTAGGCATTGCCCGCGCCCTGCTCAGCAGCCCGCGCCTGCTGTTGATGGACGAACCGCTGGCTGCCCTCGACGGGCCTCGCAAACGGGAGATCCTGCCCTACCTGGAACGCCTGCACGACGAACTGGACATCCCGCTGGTGTATGTCAGCCATGCCCAGGAGGAAGTGGCGCGGCTGGCCGACCACCTGGTGTTGCTGGAACAAGGCCAGGCGGTGGCCAGCGGCCCGATCGGCGAAACCCTGGCCCGCCTCGATCTGTCGCTGGCCCATGGCGAGGATGCCGGCGTAGTGTTCGAGGGCCTGGTGGTGGGGCATGACCCGCATTACGACCTGCTCGACCTGCGCCTGCCCGGCAACGACGGGCCGCTGCTGCGCATCGCCCACCCGGCCCAGGTGATGGGCAGCACCCTGCGGATCAAGGTGCAGGCCCGTGACGTCAGCCTGGCCCTGGCAGCCGACAGCACTTCGAGCATCCTGAACCGCCTGCCGGTGCGCGTGCGCGAAAGCCGCCCGGCCGCCAACCCGGCCCATGTGCTGGTCAGCCTGGATGCCGGCGGCAATGCCCTGCTCGCGCGCATCACCCGCTTCTCGGCAGACCAGCTCGGCCTGCACCCGGGCCAGGTGCTGTTTGCCCAGATCAAGTCGGTGGCCTTGCTGGGCTGAGCATCGGCCCCGTGGCTGGTGTCCATTGATCAGAGACCTGATCGAGGCCTGCCAACCATGCTCGACTGCCCCCTGCCGCCCACCCTGCACTACGTCGACGACAGCCAGCCGGGCCTGACCCGGCGGCGCTGGCGGGGCCGCTTCATCTACCTGGATGCCGATGGCCAGCGGGTGCGCGACAGCGATACCCTCGCTCGCATTGCCGCACTGGTGATCCCTCCGGCCTATACCGATGTGTGGATCTGCGCCGACCCGCAGGGCCACCTGCAAGCGACAGGTCGCGATGCCCGTGGCCGCAAGCAATACCGCTACCATGTGCAGTGGCGCGAAGTACGCGATCAGCACAAGTACGGGCGCATGCTGGCGTTTGCCCAGGCCCTGCCGAAGCTGCGCGCACAACTGCAAGCCCACCTTGCCAGGCCAGGGCTGGACCGGGAAAAGGTGATGGCGCTGGTGATCAGCCTGCTGGACCACACCCTGATCCGCATCGGCAATCAGCGCTACCTGCGTGACAACCAGTCCTATGGCCTGACCACCCTGCGCAACCGCCACGTCGAGGTGAAGGGCAGCAGCATCCGCTTCCAGTTCCGCGGCAAGCGCGGCGTCGAGCATGACGTCAGCCTCAACGATCGGCGCCTGGCCAACCTGCTCAAGCGCTGCATGGAACTGCCAGGGCAAGCGCTGTTCCAGTACCTGGACGAAGACGGCCAGCGCCATAGCGTCGGCTCTAGCGAGGTCAACCAGTTTCTGCAACAGCTGACTGGCGCCGACTTCACCGCCAAGGACTACCGCACCTGGGCCGGTAGCAGCCTGGCCCTGGACCTGCTCAGGCCCTTGGCCTGGGAGCCCGAGAGCGAAGCCAAACGCCAGGTCGCCGCCATCGTCCGCCAGGTTGCCACACGCCTGGGCAATACACCGGCGGTGTGCAGGCGCTGCTACATCCACCCGGCCGTACTTGAACACTATGCCCTGGGGCGTCTGGCCAACTTGCCGAAAAACCGTGTACGCAAAGGCCTGGACCGTGAAGAAGTGGCCTTGCTGGTATTTCTTCAGGCACTCGAGGAACAGGATGACCATTGAACAGGTCTATTCAGCCGATGATGCGAAGAAATTTCCCATTACCAGCCAAGCCCCCTATTCTTGCCATCGAGCACCTTGGCCTACAAACCGCTAGCGGTTTGCTTCGGCACCTGCGACTGAAGACACGCAACAGAATTTGTCTGTCGGGGAATTACTATCCGCCGAAAGCGTCTTTAATGAGAAGGAAGAGGGACAAGCTCCCGCCGACGTGGCAACTAGCCCGACGGACTTTTACATCACCAAGGAGAACTACATGCTGATACTCACCCGCAAGGTTGGCGAAAGCATCGTCATCAACGATGACATCAAAGTCACCATTCTGGGCGTCAAAGGGATGCAGGTGAGGATCGGGATCGATGCACCGAAAGATGTCCAGGTCCATCGCGAAGAGATCTTCAAGCGTATCCAGGCCGGTAGCCCCGCCCCGGAAAAGCACGACGACTCGCACTGAGCGACCTGCCTCAAGCCGCACGGACGCGCTTGATCGCCCCGCGCCTCAGGTGCCCAGCAGTTCGCGCACCTTGGCGATCATACAGTCCATGTCGAACGGTTTGTCGAACACCGCGGCGAACAGTTCCGGGCATCCCTGGTTGGCCTGCGCGCCACTCATGAGGATGACCGGCAACTCGCTCAAGGCCGGGTCTTCACGCATCGCGCGCACCAGCTCCTCACCGTTGAGCAGCGGCATCATGTAGTCGGTGATAACCAGCTGCACGCGCTTTTCCTTCAGCGCCTCCAACGCCTTGCAGCCGTTGCTCGCCTTTTCTACCAGGAAACCTTCATCCTCCAGGGCGAAACCGAGGATGTCGGCGATCAGGTACTCGTCATCGACGATCAGGATGGTGTTCATCGGCCCACCCCGTCACCCACTCCCCTGCGGCACCGGCGTTCCCGAGAGCACACCACAGGCACCTTCGAACGCCTTGCGCAGGGTAATGCCCTGCGGCCCGATCAGCAGCTCATGCAAGGCAGGGTCATGGTGGCTGTCACGCACCTTGAGGATCGACAGCATGCGCCGCAGTTGCGAATCCAGTTCGACGAAGCGCATCAGCATCAGGTTGTCGACGATGCTGGACAGGTCCGGGGCCGGGGCGCTGATTTCCGCGCCGAAGATGTCGCGCATTTCCCAGGTCAGCATCACGCTGACATCGCGCGCGCGCAACTCGCCGGTCAGGGCGCGGAAAAACGCATTGAGCCGGGCCGGGTCGGTGGCCAGGCGGCTGAACGCCCCCAAGCTGTCGATCAGCACGCGCTTGCTGCCTTGCGCCTCGACCCGCTCCAGCAGGCGCGCACCAACCTGGTCCAGCAGGCCCTCGGTGGTCGGCTGCCAGCACAGTTGCAGGCTGCCGCTTTGCTCCATGGCGGCAAAATCGTGCCCCAGCGTCGCGGCCTTGATACGCAGGCGTTCCGGCGTTTCGTAGAAACCGAAATGCAGCCCCGGCGCCTGCGGGGTGCTGGCGCCGAGAAATGCCAGGCCCAACGACGTCTTGCCAATCCCCGAGGGCCCGATCAGCAAGCTGACCGAACCGGTGGCCAGGCCGCCACCGAGCATTTCATCCAGGCTTTCCACCCCGCTGCTGATGCGCTCCAGGATGGCGCTGCCCGCCTGGCTGGGGTGGCTGAACAGGGATTCCAGGCGGGGGAAGACGTGCATGCCAGCTTCATCGATGAGGCATTCATGGCGCCCTGACAACGCCGCGCTGCCCCGCGTCTTGCGCAGCTGGATATGGCGCACGGCGCGGCTGCCGAACAGTTGCTCGCCCAGTTCGATCACGCCGTCGACCATGGTGTGCTCCGGGCTGCCCTCTTCCAGCCGAGCGCTGGTCAGCAGCAGCACGGTACAACCGGCAAAGGCCGCATGGCCCTGCAGTTCGGAGACGAACTTCTTGGTGTCTAGCGCGGTTTCCGCACGCACCCGGGCATTGAGCACGCCATCGACGATCAGCAGGCTGGCCTGCTGGCGGGCGATTTCCTGGCGCAGCAGCCGTACCACGGCGTCCAGGCCTTCCTGTTCCAGGGTGTCGAAGGCACTGACAAACTGGATCGGGTCGCCGACCAGCGCCGGGTCGAAGAACTCCAGGGTCGCCAGGTACTGAAACAGCCGCTCGTGCGACTCGCTCAGTAAGGTGGCCACCAGCACCCTGCCACCGGCGCGCACATGCCCACAGGCCAACTGGTTGGCCAGGATGGTCTTGCCGGCCCCCGGCGGGCCCTGGATGATGTAGGACGCGCCGGCCACCAAGCCCCCCTGGAGCAATGCATCGAGCCCTTCGATCCCCGTCACCAGCCGCCTGAGTGCCTGTGCCATGGTGTCTACCTGTCGAGTTGGCTGTCCGTCCGATCCTGATGGATTGGCAAGTAAAGCTGCATGCAAGTTCCCCGCCCGGGCTCACTGTCGACGCAGATGGCGCCACCACTCTGCCGGGCAAAACCATACACCTGGCTAAGCCCCAGGCCGGTGCCCTTGCCAAAGGGCTTGGTGGTGAAAAACGGCTCGAAGATCCGCGGCAGTACCGCTGGCGCGATACCCTCGCCGTTATCTTCCACCTCGAAACGCACAAACCCGCCGCGCAGCCCTTCCACTTCGCCAGCCAGTTCGGCCACATCGACCGTCAAGCCGATTCGGCCCTGCCCTGTGATGGCATCGCGGGCATTGAACAACAGATTGAGCAGCACCATCTGCAATTGCCCGGCATCCACCTCGATCAGGGGCAGGTCCGGTTGCACCAGCACCCTCAGGTCAATCGAACCAGGCAGCGCATGCTCCAGTAGACCACGGGTGGCGGCAATAAGGTTCGCCGGGGCAACGCAGGCCACATCAAGCTTGCGGTGGCGGGCAAAGCTGAGCAACTGCTGGGTCAGTTCGGTACCCCGCTGCCCGGCATCGAGAATGTGCTGCAACATGCGCTGGGCGCGTGCCGGGTCCTGAGTGGCCAGCGCCAGCCGCGCCGAACTGATGATGATGGTCAGCATGTTGTTGAAGTCATGCGCCAGGCCACCGGTCAACTGGCCGAGGGCCTCCAGCTTCTGTGCCTGGAATAGCTGTGCGCGCATCGCGTCCAGCTGCAGCGCCGACTCACGCCGATCTGTGATGTCCCGGGTCACCTTGGCCAGGCCGACGACCTGGCCCTGGTCATCGCGAATCACATCCAGCCCGACCAAGGCCCAGAACTGCGTGCCATCCTTGCGTACGCGCCAGCCTTCATCCTGCGCCACGCCCTGCTCCAGCGCCTGACGCAGCAAGCGCTCCGGACGGCCCTCGGTGCGATCCTGCGGGGTGAAGAACAACGAGAAATGCTGGCCGATCACTTCATCGGCACGGTAACCCTTGATGCGCTGCGCACCTGCATTCCACGACACGACATGGCCGGTCGGGTCGAGCATGTAGATGGCGTAATCCACCACCGACTGAACCAGTTGCTCATAGCGGTGGGCAGGCATGATGGCGTGGTCGAGACAGTCAGCTGAAACCATGCGTACTCCACCGGCACAGCGGAAGGGAAAAATAAGCCTAGCCGAACAAGTGCGCCTGTGAGCGCCCGCGTGGTCAGCCCTGTGTGATTGACCCCGTGTGGCTGGCGAGGTTCAGCGCTCAGGCTCCACCAGTACCGGGCTGACGCGCCGTGGCATCGCCATTTTCAGCAGCCACAGGCCGACCAGCAGGATAAGCCCGCCACCGGCCAGGGCCATCAGCCGCTGCGGTTGAGGGTGTTCGGCATCGAACCCCAGCATCAGCAGGTAACCGCCCAGGCTGATCAGGCTGAGGTAGAGAAATGCCCCCAACAACACCACCTGCACGAACAACAGTCGCCAGAATAGCCGTGGGCGCACGATACGCCCGGAAGCAGCGGACTGAGTCATCACCGCACACTCTTTGGATCCATAAGCAGGGCAACAGTGGTGTAATGACAGCAAGGTGTCAATTGCCCAATCGATCGACCCTTCGTTCTGTTGATCATAGGTGCTGCGGTTGACTCAACTATAACAATGGGTTATAAAGCGCGCTTGATTGCGAAGCCCTTCTGCTTAGAAGCGAGCTGGTCGTTGCGACCCCTTCAAGCGTGCGAGTGTGGTGGAATTGGTATACACAGCAGACTTAAAATCTGTCGGCGTGAGCCTTGCGGGTTCGAGTCCCGCCACTCGCACCAAACTTCTTTGAAAAGGCGCCCTTGCGGCGCCTTTTTGCTGCCTGCCAGCAATTCTTGGCGCAACTGCTAGAGTGGAGCTTGTACCCGTCCACTGGAACGCCACCATGCGCTACTCCCTGTTCGATGGTCAACGCGACATCATTATCCTGATTGCCCGCGTGCTGCTGATGATCCTGTTCGTCCTGTCTGGCTGGGGCAAGCTGACCGGCTTCGAAGGCACGGTTGGCTACATGACCTCACTGGGCGCCCCTGCCCCCATGCTGGCAGCGGCAGTTGCCGTGCTCATGGAGTTTGTCGTCGGCATCCTGCTGATCCTCGGTTTCTACACCCGGCCGCTGGCCTTCCTGTTTGCGCTGTTCGTGCTGGGCACGGCGCTGCTGGGCCACCCATTCTGGAGCATGGTCGACCCTGAGCGCAGCGCCAACATGACCCAGTTCCTGAAAAACCTCAGCATCATGGGCGGCCTGCTGTTGCTGGCAGTGAGCGGCCCTGGGCGTTTTTCGCTAGACGGGCGCTGAGTCAGTCGTCTTCGCAGTCGTCGAACCAGGCTGGGTGATCGCGTTCCTCGTCATCGAGGTCATCCAGCGTTTCCTCGTCTTCCTCCACCTCGTCCTCGGCGCCTTGGGCATCCGCTTCAGGCTCCACATCGTCGTAGAGGAATTCGTGGTCAAGCAGGTGATCGTGCTCGGGTTCGTGCAGGTCGTCTTCGTGCATGCTGGCTCCTGGGCTAGTGGCAGGCCTGTATAGGCCGATCAGCCGTGCAGGTCAATGCGCTATCGCTTAATGCTCGGTTAACCAGCCGGGTCCAGTCTGCAGGCTCTCCCTTCAAACGTTGCTTGCCCGCCTTTCATGGCGGGCTTTTTTATCCCCTTGGTTTTCCCTTCATCCAGGCCCTGAACAGCAGCGCCCGGCACCGCAATGACCGGACCATGGCGAAAGTGTTCTGGAACTGGGCCATGCATGACAAGCTCGTGACCTGACCTTCACGAAATACTGACATCCGGGAGGGCACACTGACCCTGCTCCGTATGTTCTTGCAGCCCGCCGCATTATTGCCGCGGGCTTTTCTTTTTGCCTGACAGGCATACACAAGGCCGCTCCAAGTGCCTGCGCAAGGCAGGTACATAGGTGCACGCCCCACCCCAGACCATGACCTGAAGCAGTTTTGCCTCACCAGGCAAGGGCTATGCTGAACCGGCAATTACTCAAGCTCACTCGGATAGACACGGAGGCTCATATGAAAGCTGCTGTTGTTGCGCCAGGCCGTCGCGTGGCTGTGGTGGAGAAAACCCTGCGCCCCCTCGAGCACGGTGAAGCGCTGCTGAAGATGCAGTGCTGCGGTGTGTGCCACACCGACCTGCATGTGAAAAATGGCGACTTCGGTGACAAGACCGGTGTAGTGCTAGGTCATGAAGGCATCGGTGTGGTCCAGGAAGTAGGGCCAGGCGTCACCTCGCTCAAACCGGGTGACCGCGCCAGCGTGGCCTGGTTCTACCAGGGCTGCGGGCATTGCGAGTATTGCACCAGCGGCAACGAAACCCTGTGCCGCGAAGTGAAGAACTCCGGGTACACCGTGGACGGAGGCATGGCCGAAGCCTGCATCGTCAAGGCCGACTACTCGGTCAAAGTACCCGACGGGCTCGACTCCGCTGCCGCCAGCAGCATTACCTGCGCCGGCGTGACCACCTACAAGGCGGTGAAGACTTCCAACATCCGCCCCGGTCAATGGATCGCCATCTACGGCCTTGGCGGCCTGGGCAACCTGGCGCTGCAATATGCCAGGAATGTCTTCAACGCCAAAGTGATCGCCATCGACGTCAACGACGAGCAACTGCGCTTCGCCAGCGAGATGGGCGCCGACCTGGTCATCAATTCACGCACCGAGGATGCCGCCAAAGTCATCCAGGCCAAGACCGGTGGTGCCCATGCCGCCGTGGTTACCGCCGTCGCCAAGGCTGCGTTCAACTCGGCCGTCGACGCCCTGCGCGCCGGGGGGCGGCTGGTTGCTGTCGGGCTGCCATCGGAAGCCATGAACCTGAATATTCCTCGCCTGGTGCTGGACGGTATCGAAGTGATCGGCTCGCTGGTCGGCACCCGCCAGGATCTGCAGGAAGCTTTCCAGTTTGCGGCGGAAGGGAAAGTGGTACCGAAGGTGACCCTGCGACCGATCGAGGATATCAACCAGATCTTCGAGGAGATGCTGGAGGGCAAGATCAAAGGGCGGATGGTGATCCAGTTCGCTTCACAGCAGAAGAATGGCTAACCCGTCGGGGTGAAGGTATGAGCATCCGCAGCTTGGCGAAAAACCTGCCAGCCGATCCGGCCAATGACGGCTGGGTGCTCGGATGGGGCGTGCTGAGAGACCGGCATCCCTGGCATTTCGTCGATGTCTATGCCGACCAGAAGACTGCCAGGGCCGAGGCTGAGCGCCGCGGTGCTGGCTATGTTGTGGAGTTCGGTTCGCATCGCCTGGGATCGGATGAATTCGTCTGTGGGATATCCCCGCCTGAAGGCTAGCGTTTGAATGGGCGCAGCGGCGGGGACGCCAGGGCGCCCCGCCTTTGATCATGCCAGCATCCGTCGCATGATTAGCTCGCCATCTATGACTTCGCCGGTCTCGACGAAGCCTTCGGAGGCATAGAGACGTTTTGCCCCAATGTTCTCAGGGGCGACGCCAAGGGCAACGCCGGGGCCACCCGGCAACGGTTGCAGGTATGCCAGCAGCGCCCGCAGGGCAGCGCGGCCATAACCGCGGCCTTGGTGGCGGTGGTCAATCATCAGGCGATAGATCCAGCGGCTGTTCTCATCCGGATCGAGGGCATGCATCAGGAAGCCGACCATTTCACCGGTCTGCATGGCGCGCACGGCCAAGGGTTCACACCAGGGGCTATCGGCAGCCTGTTCCAGCGATTCGGCGTTGCTGGCAATGAAGTCGGATTGGTCGTCGCGTACTCGCAATGTACGACAGTGGGCTTCCTCCTCAGGCGAACTGAGGGCAACAAGAAGCACCGGTGGGCAAAGAGTGGACATGTTGGATTCTCCGCGGGGCAGCAAGGGCCCCTCCAGAATTTCGTTGACGGTTCATTAACGGACACATCATTGGAAACTGGGTCATAGGGCACCTCCTTGTTCGCGGATGGAGAGACAGTCGGCTGATCCGGCCGACCGGGGCGTCATTCTAGGGGGCTGCCTGGGGCTAGCACAAGCGTTCCTTCGGGGCACTGAAGGCGGCCTGAAGAAGCAGCCGCAACACACAGGGCTGCAGCCCCTCACGGAGGGCTGGGTCGGTAGCAATCGTCCGCGACTGGCGGCTATCAGAGGCGCCATTCTCGGACGGCTCCAGATTGTCACACCTGTCGATCAGCTCATCCGTCTTTATGGTCTGGGTCGAAAGCAGACGGTTGTAGATGAGCGCTGTCGAGACAATGCAGCCAGTTGCGACCATCCTCAAATCACCCCGTTAATGAACGCTCGACACAAACGAATCCATCACAGACCATTGAAAGCAACCACAAGGATGCCCAGGAACGCATGCCATGGATCGCCTTCCGACGCTGTTCACCGATCGTCTTGTTCTCACGCCACTCCAATTGCAGGACGCCCCCATCATCCAGGAGTTGTTTCCGCAATGGGAGGTAGTGCGCTATCTGGATCGTCGTGTCCCATGGCCGTATCCAGAAGATGGAGCACTGGTCTATGTGCGCGATTTCGCCCTGCCGGCCATGGCAGCGCGTCGTGAATGGCATTGGATGATCCGCATGCGCAACGATGCCGAGCGCACCATTGGCAGCATCAGTTTGTTTGAACAGCCTGGTAACAACAGAGGCTTCTGGCTTGCGCCGCAGTGGTGGGGAAAAGGCTACATGCGTGAGGCATGTCGGATCATCAACGCGTATTGGTTCGAGACATTGTCACGCCCAGTGATGCAGGTTCCCAAAGCGGTTGCCAACCACGCGTCCCGCAGGGTCTCAGAGTACGAGGGTATGCGCATGGTGGGCGCACGAGAAGGTGAATTTGTCTGCGGGCTGATGCGCGTCGAAATTTGGGAGATGACACGAGCTGAGTGGCTTGGCAGGTCGATAGGTTGAAAGCAGCCGTTCAGTAAAGGCATGAAACCAACAACTTGATAGACCTAGAATACGTCCACAGGATCGGACGTGAACATCTGGCCGATGCTTTGCAACATCGGCCGACATGCTCTGGCCGGCATTACCCCTTGGTCAGATCAACCAATGGCGTCTGCCGCACTTCGGTTTCGCGCCCATCCTGAATCTCGCTCACCTGCTTCAGGGCCTTGTCCACCGCCACCTTGTCCGCCAGCAAGCTGTAGCTGATATGGAACTGCCTGTGTTCCTTCGGTCCGATTGTCGGCACCAGATTCAGTGGCCTCTGGTAACGCCGGTTGTAGGAAAAACTCGTCCCCGGCTCCAGCCCCGTGACATAGCCCTGGCCTTGGGTATCGGTATTCTTCCACAGGGAAAATACCGGCAACGTCCGAGTATTGAAGCCGACCGAAACCCCCAGACTGCCAGCCTTGTCATGCAACACGGCCAACGTATTGCCCTGGGCATCAGCATAAGGCACCACGTTGTAAACCGTCTCGTCATAGTCCTTGGTGGGTGCTCGGTAGGTTTGCCAATCAGGCAGATCACCCCTGGCCTTGTCATTGAACGGCGATACCTGTTTCACCGGCGCGGCGAAACGAGCGCCCTGCTCCAGGAACGGGGTGCTGAAGTTACTGTGATAGAGCGCCTGGTATTCCTTTGGATAGTCGCCGTTGTTGGTCAGGGTGTCGTTGAGGGCGAACATCACGCTGCCAGGTTCGGTGACCAATTCGGTCACGACGGAGAAATCGACCTTCTTGAACGCCTGCTCTTTCAGTTCACCACGCAAAGTGATGGCGTACGGTGGTTTCTCATCGATGTGCAGGGTGACTTTGTTCGCGGGAATGTTGGCGGCCCGACCGTGCAGGGTCAGCAGTTCGCCGTTGTCGATGCCGGGGTGGCCGACCCATTCGTAACCGCAGCGAGCGACCAGCTCGTTGAAACCTTCCAGCCAGCCCAGACCATTGCGCCCATTGAGTTCGATGAAGGACGGGTTGACCACTTCCTTGACCGGCGAGTCCCAGCCCATGCGCACATTACCGACCGAAGCCTGCAATACGTTCATTCCGCGAGTCGGTACTACCGAAAGCTTCATCGTACCGTTATCGATGTCGACGATGCTGACACCCTCTTGCCGACCACCGTGCAAGGTGCGCAGGGTAACGCTGAAGGGCTTGTCGGTTTTTACGCCAAGTAGCTGGCTAGTGATTTGCCAATTCTGGGCGGCTTTGTCGGTATCGAGCAGGACGTAATCCCAGGCCATGGCGTGGGAGGCAGCAGACAGGGCGCTGAAAGCAACGAAGAGTTTGAGTAGGGGCATGGCAGTAGCCTTTCTTGGAGTTGTGCCCTTTTATAGCCACGAAGAAACGTTTCAGCAAGCACGACAAGCTCCGGCAGGTCGACCAAGGTGGTATCTCGCCTGCCCCATCTCGACGGCCTTCTCGGCGGATGCGCCCATATCCATTTCCACAGGCCGATGTCGCCTACAACAATCATCATGAGCTTGCCACCATCGAGGACGATTGCAGATGCGTCGACCGTCCCCGATAGGGCGTACCAAAGTAGGCCACCACCAGCGCGTCATAGCCACGGAGCGCGCCGGGCATGAAGAACTTCACGCCATTACCTCAGTTGTTAGCGCCACAATTCGGCGTATCAGTGTCATGTAGCGCGAGCAGTGCTAGGCTCCTGGCTGACTCGCCATCCAAGGAAAGGGAAATGAGCTTCGACTGGCACGCTGGACCGATTACCCGCACTACTCCGCTCGACAGCAACTACCGCAACACGCAGAAGGTCCGGCAGTTCCTGGTGAGGGAATGTGGCGCTGGTTTCAAGTTCGATCGCGCCTTCATGTCCTGGATCAAGAGTGGCGCCCCGTCCACCATGGGTGATGTAGCAGATGAGTGGTTGCGGACGCACTAGTGTGGTGTTTCAGAAGCACTGCTGAAAATTACTTGTCCAGTGCCCGTGCTGCACAGGCGACTGAGGCAAGGATGCCCTCGGCCTGTTTATGCCACCGAGATGGCTTCGGGTTTTGGTTGTAGGTTTCCAGGTAGTGCTCGATCGACGCTTCAAGATCTTTAACGCTGACATGTGCCTGGCGCTTGATCCACTTCTCGCTCAGCGTTGAGAAAAACCGCTCAACCAGATTCAGCCATGACGCCGAAGTCGGCGTGAAGTGGATGTTGTAGCGCGGCCGCGCCGCAAGCCATGCCCTGACCTTGTCGGTTTTGTGTGTTGCGTAGTTATCCATGATCAGGTGAATCGGCATCTCAGCAGGGCTGATGCGTGAATTTCTCTCAAGAACGCGAGGAATTGGGGGCCCTTGCGGAGCTTGAGTGATGATCTACAGGGCCTAGCTCAAATTTTTAGTGGTACTTCTGAAACACCACACTAGGGCCTCAGTAAGTCGATCCATGGTTTTCTGCCGCTGAAAAACCCGGTTTGCGGGCCTTGGGACGGATGCACAAAACTGCGCTTCCGCTGATTGCAGTGCCCGAAGAATTGGGAAAACCCAGGTGTTGCGAATACAATCGCGCGGTCTAATGGAAGGCTTACCGATGAACGAACGTTACTCACATCTTGATGGGCTGCGCGGATTGGCGGCGCTAGCTGTAGTTTTCTGCCACTTCGTACAGCTATATCTGCCTGCTGCCTTTCTCCGAACAGCACCTGACCATTTTGGTGAGTCGCTGATATCGGCATCACCGCTCAACCTGATATTCAACGGAAACTTTGCGGTAGCAATATTTTTCGTCCTCAGCGGCTTTGTTCTTGCGGCACCTTTCTTCAGCAACAAAAATTCAACGTGGTATTTGAAAGCAGCAATCAAGAGATACCCCAGACTGGCAATACCAGCACTGGCATCCACATTGATACCCTGCCTCATCTACATTGCATTCGGCTCAAACTTTGCAGCCACAACCGAATTATCCGGATACCCTAAAAAGGAATATTTTTCAGGTTTTAACAGCATCACGACAGCAGTATGGCAAGGGCTAATAGGGGCGTTTCTATTCGCCGAGCAAGACTACAACCGGGTCCTTTGGACAATTCGCACTGAACTCATAGGTTCATTTGGGGTATTCGCCCTCCTGCCAATCCTGGGGAGGTACCGAGCGAGAATCATTGCCTATACAGCCCTCGTAGTCATCCTGAAAGATTCCTACCTGCTCGGTTTTGTACTCGGAACCTTAGCAGCAGACCTAGTCATTGGATATCGTGCAGTTATGAATCGATCGGCGTCGATCATCGCTCTCATGGTCGGCCTCTATTTAGGCACATTCCCATATGTTGGCCAGGAACTCTTGATATGGCGACCAATTTCCTCAATCCCCATGAAAAATATTTTTGTTATTTCCCATATCGCAGGAGCCTTCTTGTGCATCATTGCACTTCCTGGACTACCATCACTCCAACGCGCGTTAATGACCAGGACCTGCGCCTTCCTTGGAAGAATTTCATACTCCATGTACCTAATCCACTTTACCATTCTCGGTTTTCTTGGATCATTTATCATAATTCATTTCTCATCCTTCGGTTACGGCACATCACTGATAGTCGCCATGACCATTCTGCTTCCGGTAACAGTAGGAGTATCCTATGCGTTCACCCTACTGATAGATGAACCATCAATACGACTCAGCAACTATATTTCCAAGTCACTGACAAACAAAGCCAACGTACCATCACCAACATTATAGCGAGCATCGCAAATACAATATCGGCTGGCATTCAAGGCAAGTACAAGGCCACCGCCTTGAGCGGTATGGCAACTTTCTTTTCCTTACCTGTGCTATTTGCCTTGCCCTTTTTGCCGCCGTTGCATTTTATGATCGTGGCCCAGCCCGAGGCGGTAAATCGTCCAGGGCCTGGGCCAGCAGCGGGCGGTACTGGCCGGCATTCAACCAGATGCCACAGCCACCGCCCAACGCCATCAGCATGTTCCGGCCGGTACCGGCAACAGCAGATTGCCGCTCCTGCCGCCGTCTCCCGCCGAAGGTACTGAACCTTGTGAGCAGCTCACCCTTAGTCTTGGCCTTGGCTGCCCGCCCCTCCTCGTAGATACCAAGCAGCGCGGTCAGCTAGTGCTAGCGTTGACCATATGACGCGGATCGATCAGCTGCGAACGGTCAAATGTTGAGCTTGCCATCGGCCTGGCTGACCAAACTCAATGCCCAGTCGGCCTTGGTACCAGGCCAGGCACCAGGCAGGCACTGGGAGAGATCATGGAACGGGCCGAAGTCGAGGAAAACGGAGAGGCCGTAACTCTGATGATCCATCGAATCCATGAACCAGGGCCTGAAGCGGCCCGCCACTTCCTTAGTGCTGAGCGCCACGAAATCGTGATATCAGAATTCGTGGAACGCCGCCTGGATCAGTTCCAGATCAGCCGCCAAATGCAAGAGCCGAGCCTGATACTCGGCGTTCTCCTGCCAGAGCGGCACTGTTTGCTCCGACCGAGCCGCCTGCTAGCCAACGACAATCAAATTTGATGGTCTGGTAGCGCGTAGTCAAATTTGTATGAGTGCTGACCATCGGTGATCGTGATGACCATGCTACCAGTTAACCCGGAAAGCGCGTCAGTACCAGAATCAGGTACGACGGTGATGGACTGAATGGGTATCCCACGACTCATAGTCGAACTGTGTTGAAGTACGAAGCTACCTCTGCGACCGTGCAATGCTCCATGTACAGTTTCCATGGCAACGTAGCCGGCAGAACCTTGAATACCGCTGCGGAATGACAACATCTCACCTTGACTGGTGGCTTCAAGCTCACCGTGAAATTGCTTGTCTAGAGACATTCGGCCAAGGCCAGTTTTTTCAGCGGCGTTGCTTAAAAGCTCCGGGTTGAGTGTGATTTCAAACGGCCCGCTGGCTGTGTGGTTCATTTCAAATTCCTTTTGATCCGGTCACATCCCGGTCACCCTAACGAAAAGCCCCGGCGGTTGCCAGGGCTTTCATTGATGTCTGTAGCTCAGGGTTTGCCCCCCAGCGCTCATTGATGTCGTCCAGCACCTGAATCAGCCGGTCACATGCCACCGACTGCTTGAGCGCGAATAAATCCCCTGAAAACTCACCAGATTTTCGCAGGTCCATCAGCTGCACCTCTACTTTGCTGTGGCTGAACCCGGGATGTTGCCTACATGGGCTGATCCACGCCTATTGGGATGTGTAAGCGCCGGCCCCGTGAGAAAGTCCCCAGTTCGTTCCCGTTGGGCAAGCTGGGCTCCGGAATTGAACAACCCAAGCAATAGGTCTAAGCATTCTGCGCCATGCTCAGGCGATGCCGAATTGGAGTTCTATATAATTGTCCAGTGAATCTGGTCCCTGCCAGTCATGATAGACCTCTCGGCTTTCGTCGGTCAGTCTACAGCCGGCTGCACGAGCCCCTTCAATGAGCTTCGCATAACCATGGGAAAAGAGGTCGCTGAGGGGCCCTCGATAATCCTCACGGATGCAGCGTAAAGCCGGTAGCAGTTGATAACGAACCTCTCCGATCTGCCCTTCCAAGTTACCCTCCACTGGCAGGCAGAATTCAATCCGAAAACGGTCGCTGGAATTGTTAGGGATCTTGTGGGAAACGAAAACCCACGGACCGACGACCTCAAGCCCCAGATCTTCGGCCGCTTGAGCGATCTCCGCACAACATACTGACGCTTGCTCGGCGATTTCCGGGATGGATAACTCTCGGCCGATGAAAAGCACCCGCTGAGAGGCGATGCTTTTTTCCTTCATCTGTAGTTCCTCGTTTGCCAGGCAGTTCACTGCGGGGCCTCACATGACTTCCGAAAACTTATGGGTGCCTACTACCCCTTGTCAGAGGAGACAGCCTCATCGCAGCCTCGGGCGAGCAGAATAGTACATTTGCAGCAACATCTTGGAGAAAATCAACCTTTTGAGCGCCGAGTTGAGGGACGGTTACATCCGCAGCCTGCCTTTGGTTAAAGCGACTCGTTGAATGCCACCGTTCCACAGCTTGATCTGGTAATCCCGTTGATGTTGATACCGAGCTGTGCCGTGCCGTTGACCTTGGCGTCGCGCAGCCGGAGATGATGTCGGGCTCGGGTCCGGACGACTTGAATATCCAGGCCTGGGTCGAAACCGGCCCAACGGTTCACTGTGGTAGTCGCCGATGTGGATATCGGCCCGCAGGCCTGTGGTAGCCCGGCCATCATTCCTTCCTGCACCACCACGACTGCGCATACAGCACACCGTCGATCTCCTCGATCCCGTTTATGTTGATGCCGAGCTGGGCCATGCCGTTGACCTTGGCATCGTGCAGCCGGGGGATGATGTCTGGTCCGGGCGATGGGTTGAACACCCAGGCCTGGGTTGAAACCCGCCCCAGCGGCTCACTGTGGTGGTCACCGATGTGGATGTCGGCCCTCAGGGGCTGGATCTTCCTGAGCTGATCGGAAGGGATGGCCACGCCATTCACGCGGCGGCGAACGAGGAGGAAGTACATACCGCACCTAATACTGTATATCGACACAGTATTTCAGCATCAGGCAAAGCAACCGCGCCAGTACCGTTCGGCGAACTATGCTTGCTCAAGCAGGAGGGCGACGCATGTGTGGAAGGTTGAGCCAGTACCGAGGCATACATGACTTCGTTGAAACCCTGAGCCTGCCCGAGGCCTGGAGGAACAACGTCGGTGACCAGCCGCTTGGCAGGTTTAACGTCGCGCCGACCATGCCGGTGGCAGTGCTGCGGGTGGATGACGCAGGCCCGCGGGCGGACCTGGTGAGGTGGGGGTGGCGGCCGCATTGGGCCACCGACCGTGCTACACCGATCAACGCCAGGGTCGAGAAAGTGGCACACGGCCCATTCTTCCGGTCGATCTGGCCAAACCGGGCCATCACGCCGATCGACGGCTGGTACGAATGGGTTGATGAGGGTGGGCCGAAAAAGCAGCCCTACTACATCCGGCGCCGGGACGGGCGCCCTACCCTATGCGCCAGCATCGGCCAGTTCACCGGCAGCGAGCACGACGGGTTTGTGATCATCACCGCCGACGCCCAGGGCGGGATGGTCGATGTTCACGACCGCCGGCCGGTGGTGCTCTCTCCTGAACTGGCCCGGGAATGGATGGCGCCAGGCACGCCCAAGGAGCTGGCAGAGCAAATGGCGCTCAACCTGGAGGAGCCGGCTGAAGCATTCGAGTGGTACCGGGTGAGTACGGCCGTTGGCAATGTGCGCAAGCAAGGCGCCGAGCTGATTGAGCCGATTTAGTGAAGGGGCGGTAGATCCTTTCCCCTCGCCTTGGCGACAGCGCGCAACTGGTAATCGGAGACCGCTTGGAATAGCGACTCGGCTAGCAGGCGTAAGCGTTCGATCTCTTCAGGCGGCGCACCACGGTCCTGGGCTTGGTGGTACTCCCGCATGGCGTCGATGGCCTGCCTGGATCAGCGGCTCGCCAGCCTCGACCATCCCAATGAAGGTGCGCTTGTCCATTGCCCTGCTCCGTCCTGATAGACGACTCATTATAGGAGGCAGAGCCTTCAGGGGGACTGGCATCGCTCGCTTCATGGTCTGAAACCCTGCTCCCTGAATCGTCGACGGAGGACGCCCGGCGGCCATGAGCTGGCATGCGATCACCACCTGATAGAGTGAGTCAGCCGGGGCGCCAGACCTCTCGACATCCTGATGCGCACAAATGTCCTGTAGAGCTTCGCGAATGACCGGCTCACCAGCATCAATGAGTCCTAGGATGGTTCGTTCCATGACGCTGCCCTGATGGTTTGCCCTAGCGTTGTAGAATATTTAACGCACTGGGGTTCCGAGATCAGGAAACGCCATAGAGCTATCACAACGGATTTCAATCTGTCTTCGACTTGATTCTTTGCGCAAAGTCGTCGTCCCTCTCGAATTCATTTTCCCGTGGGACTTTAGCGATTTTTTTGGGAGGAGGTCATTGTACTTTTAAGGAGTTACGCGCCTAGATATCTGATTTGACTGGAAAGACCAACCTAACTAATCTGCGGCTACAGAAGTGAACCATCTTTGTGCGACAAGGAGTGTCGGCAATGTCCCTATATATTCGTTCGTCATTTCTCTTGGCCTGGACCCTACCCTTCACATTCAATGCACTGGCTGTCCAGCCGCCGCTAGACCCGCTCGAAACCCTCAATCGCATCAACCGCAACTACAACACCCTCAAAGACGCCTGCAGGGAACCCGACACCGGTGCCGCACGCGGTCATTACTACTGCAGTGGTGTGACCTTGCGCATGGTCAACGACGGACCGTTCAACCCTTGGGACTACAGCCCCTACGCGATCAAGATTGGCGCGACGTCCTATTCCTGGATCCGCAAGGATCTGAGCACTCGGATCCTCATTCACCCAGCCGGTTTCATCCTGCGCACACCAACCGATGCGGCGGCCTTGAAACTGCCGGTCAAGGAGCAGGGTTGGACCTGCATCTACGCCTTCGACGGCGGTACCGGACCGGAGCGTAAGTGGTACGGCTGCGGCTTTTTTGACGGTCGCGAACCGCCACGCGCCGCCCAGGGCACCATGACGAACCGCAATGCCGCGTTGGCCTACGGTACCTGCTCTGAAGCCGGGGTCAGCACAGCCGAGCAGTGGATACAGAAATACACTGGTTTGATGAAGGGACCTATCCAGTACAACCAGTGTTCCTGGAACGCGGAAAAACCTAGTGACTGGAACGCCATGATCCGGGTCCACGAGTCACGGGTGAAGGCCACCAACAAGGACCCCTTCGCCTACAGCGCCCAGGTCAACGAATTCATGCTCAAAAATGCCTCGGCTACTAACGACGGCAGCGAGAACATGAAGTACATCGATGCATTCATCTACAACGTCAACAGCACGCAAAACTTTGCCACCCGCGGTGACCAGGCGCCGCCGAAACCGGAAAACGGGCTGACCAGCGCGCGCAACTTCCAGAAGAAACTTCAGGCCCAAGGATACAGCGTACCCATCCTGCGACTGGACTTCACCAAGCCGCCGGAGCAGCGCTTTAGCTACGTCGCTGCCGACCAGGCGATTGACCTGACAGCCGCCAGCGGCGGACAGGTCACACCGATAGCACTTACGCAGCGATACATCGCTGCGGCCACCTGGGTCAAGCGCTACGACCCCGGCACCCGCCAAGATGAATGGACCTTGAGCGTAGTGCCCACGGCGGCGGGACGAGCCTTGCCCAAAGAGCAAGTCGGGGCGCTGTACGACCAGTTGTTTGCCCTCAGAGGCGCCGATAGCCAATGGCGCGACAATGAAAATTCCACCGACAGTATGCGCCAGCAATTGAGCTGCGTACTCGTCAATTATCGCAGCAAGACGCCCTGGAATCTCGAGCCTTTCCGGCCGACGCTGTCCGAAAGCGAAACCCGCGCTGCAGGATGCAATCCGGTCCCACGTTGAGTAGTCGGCTGTTTAGATTTTCGCTTAGCAGAAGAAAGGTGTAGTCACATTCGGGTGGCTATGGAAGTGCAGGTTATTTTTTGGCTAATCAGGGAGATACATGCCATGAGAAAGAGTTCGAACAGGATTGTCCCGATATTGGTGTTTCCGTTGTTTCTGTACACTGCGTCAGCTAGTGCCGAGTCCTGCGAAGAGACGCTGAAACAGGTGGAAAGTCTATACAACAGAACCGTCGACAGTTGCGGGAAAGACCCAGCATCTGACTGTTCGGGCCTGTTGATTAGGGGGACACACCGCGCCGACCCGGCAAAGGGCCAACAATGGGATGTATGGAACCCGAGCCCTAAGGCCCGGGAGCTGGGGACTTTTGCTGCGTCATGGATGCGTGTCGACGGTATCAGCTATGAGGACCCGGGCATGAGCACGCAGAACGGTTACATCATCAAGCCGATCGATCTAGTGCGCGCCCCCGAGACACCAGTACATATCTACTGCGCCTTCCCCAACGACGCCTGGACCGACTTCCGAGATGACCGGGGCTGCGGCAACAACCGCAACACCAACCAGACCGAGGCGGTATGTCAGGCCATGGCCCCGCCTATCACTAATGCCAATGCCTGGGTCGCGCACTTCACTAAATTCAACAACGACCGCAAGCAGGACCAGTTGCAATGTGGGTTCAACATGCGCAATCCCATGAGCAGTCAGGATAGGGTAGGTGCGTTTCAGAACTTCATGGGTGCTCGGCGCGCCATCAACACTCGTGAGTTCCAGACCCAGACCGAGCTGCGCCTGGGTAACCCAAAAGACGACGAATTACCAATCCTAGCGTTTTTCTATAGCGATGAACGAGGACTGAACGATGCCCTGGCTAATCAGCGCGACTACAAGAACAAGACCGGCAAGGACCGCAACATCGTCAGAATCAACTTCCCACGGACGCCCAACGGTAAGGCCAGCTTCTCCTGTATTCAAACCGCGCCGCTACCAACGCAGCAGTTCTGCGACAAGTACCTTCAATCCAGTACATGGGTACAACGCCCCGATCCGAAGCTAGGTCCGAACACTTGGTCGCTGCAAGTCGTACCCACCGCCTGCGGTCGCGCAATCAAGGACGATCAGACTGACCGGATGTTCGCGGAGCTATACAACAAGCACAAGAACGACGAGCAATGGCGGAAATACAGCATTAATGGTGGTTCGCTTCGCCGGCAATTAGTGTGCCACCTGGCAGCAACTTATGACAATAAACCTGTCAGGAATAAGCCCGAATGGAACCTTGAGCCAGCTCGCCCCTATGTTGACCAAGCTACAGCGGTAGCTCAGCACTGCAACCCCTATTGAGGCGATTGTAATCCCCGACCTGCCAGTACTTCTTAGGGCATCTCCGATCAAGTCACACCCGTGCTGATTTGATCGGAGATTCCTGGGCAGGAATAATGCGACCGCCAATCGGGTGGTTGAACAAACTTCAACCCTTAGTCAAGCATTAAGCGTGGCATTTTCTGGCGCACAAAGAAAAACCCCGCAGACGTTAATCTGCGGGGCTTTCGAATGGTGGAGGCCGAGGTCGGAATCGAACCGGCGTAGACGGATTTGCAATCCGGAGCATAACCACTTTGCTACTCGGCCTCAAAGGTTGGATCTAGCAGCTTACGCTTCGCTATCTCCTTGAAACGCTGAACCTTTTTCAAGGTTTGCTGCGTTTCGATGGGCGCCATTATGTCTGCATTCCTTTAACCTTGCAACCCCCTGAACAAAAAAAAATTTCAACAGGTTCAAGGTGTTAGCGCAGGCGGCCGAGTTTACTCCACAACCCCACCACGGTGTTCTCCACCGCGCCACTGGCAGCCATGCCGATTCGCTCCTGCAGGCTCTTGCGTTCGGCGTAATGCAGGTGGAACAGGTTGGCGTTGCGCGCGCGCTCGCTGAGGTACTCGTCGCTGGTTTGCAGCTCGTCCACCAGTTTGCGGTTTAGCGCCGCGACGCCAAGCCAGACTTCGCCGGTGGCCACTTCGTCGATGTGCAGCTGCGGACGATAGCGGGCAACGAAGTCCTTGAACAGCTGATGGGTGATGTCCAGGTCTTCCTGGAACTTCTCCCGGCCCTTCTCGGTGTTCTCGCCGAACACGGTCAGGGTGCGCTTGTACTCACCAGCGGTCAGCACTTCAAAATCGATGTCGTGCTTCTTCAGCAGGCGGTTGACGTTGGGCAGCTGCGCCACCACGCCGATGGAACCCAGTACGGCGAACGGTGCGCTGACGATTTTCTCGCCGATGCAAGCCATCATGTAACCGCCGCTGGCGGCCACCTTGTCGATACACACGGTCAACGGGATGCCGGCCTGACGAATGCGCGCCAGCTGCGATGCGGCCAGGCCGTAGCTGTGCACCAGGCCACCACCACTTTCAAGGCGCAGCACCACTTCGTCACGCGGGGTCGCGAGGGTCAGCAGCGCAGTGATTTCGTTACGCAGGCTTTCGGTGGCAGAGGCTTTGATGTCGCCATCGAAGTCCAGCACGAAGACCCGGCCTTTTTCCTCGGCCTTGCCCTTCTTCTGCTGTTTTTCCGCCTTGGCCTGCTGCTTGCGCAAGGCCTTGAGCTGGGCCTTGTCGAACAGGCCGGACTCCAGGCGCTCACGCAGGTCCTTGTAGAACTCGTTCAGGCGGGTGACCTGCAATTGCCCACCCGATTTGCGCCGCCCCTTGCCGCGCAGCCCGGCGATGGCCGACAGCACTATCAGGAGGGCGATGACCAGGGTGGCGGTTTTAGCGAGAAAGCTTGCGTATTCAGCAAGAAACTCCACGTTGACTCCTTAAAGACTTGCGCCACTACGGCGCGTAACTGTAGCAAGCATACCGTTGCGCCTGAGGTGCTGCCAGCCGCGGTAAACGCTGGCAACACCTTTCAAACAACCTTTTCAAACGCTTGTATGTTTTTTCGTTGACAGCCCGTGTGCCGCATCCTAACCTCGCAGCAACCTCCAACAGGCCGGAACCTTTCGTGGGCAACCTCTACCTGATCCGACATGGCCAAGCCTCCTTCGGCGCCGATGACTACGATGTCCTCTCGCCCGTGGGCGTGCGCCAGAGCCAGGCCCTGGGTGAGCACCTGGCCCAGCTCGGGGTGCGGCTGGACCGTTGCGTGGCAGGCGACTTGCGCCGTCAGCAGGATACCGCGCGTCTGGCCCTGGAAGCATTGCACGCCAATGGCTGCCTGGTGCCGCCTGTAGAGACCGATGCTGCGTTCAATGAGTTCGATGCCGATGGTGTGATCCGCGCCCTGTTGCCGGGGCTGCTGCCGCAAGAGCCCGACGCCCTGCACATCCTGCGCAATGGCGCGCAGCACCGCAGCGAGTTCCAGCGCCTGTTCGCACTGATGGTGCAGCGCTGGCACGATGGTGAACATGCCGACGATGGCCTGGAGACCTGGCAGGCGTTCACCACCCGCGTGCAAGGCGGCCTGCAGCGCGTACTCGATGCCGCCGCCAGCGGTGACAATATCGCCATCTTTACCTCGGGCGGCACCATTGCCGCCCTGCTCCACCTGGTTACCCATATTACCCCCAGCCAGGCGTTCGCGCTGAACTGGCAGATCATCAACACGTCGCTCAGCCAGCTGAAGTTCCGTGGCCGCGACGTGGCACTGGCTTCCTTCAACAGCCAGGCCCATGTGCAGTTGTTGAAGGCGCCGGAGCTTGTCACCTATCGATGAGCCCGGCTTGTTGTGTCCCTGCGCGGACATGTAAATCACTCTATAAGGAATGCGCCATGACCTCCGTAGCTGATGCCGTTAAAAAGATGCAAGAGAAGTTCAACCCATCCGCTGCCGCCGGCCTGGACCTGGTGTTCGGCTTCAACATCACCGACGAAGACAAGCACTACGCGCTGATTGTCAAGGACGGCACCTGCGACCTGCAGGAAGGCGAAAACCCGGATGCCAACTGCACCCTGGTCATGGACAGCGAAACCCTGAAAGGTATCGTCAGCGGCGAAACCGACGGCATGCAGGCGTTCATGGGGGGCAAGCTGCGCGTTGAAGGCGACATGATGCTGTCGATGAAACTCAGCGAGCTGTTCCCGTCCTGAGGGCTGGAAACAGCGGATGATCGAAAAACCGAAGCCTGACCGGCTTCGGTTTTTTTTTACCTGCCTGCTTCACATCAAGCGCTCCCACAGTTAGCGCGCAAGGTTTCAAGATTTGGGCACGCATGAAGACCTGTAAGTTTGGGGGTTATCAAGGCAGTTGATCGGGCAGCAACACCCTTACCTATATGGCACCTGGTACGCTTGTCCCAACCTGGGCAGACCATTAGATTAGCCAATAGTCCTTGCGATCGAAAATAAGGAAAACGCATGACGCTCACAGACCAGTCCACCCAGGTACGCCCCGGCGAAGAACTTGACGCGGCCGTCATCGACCCTTACCTCAAGGCCAACATACCTGGCCTGGATGGCCTGCCGAGCATCAGCCAGTTCCCTGGCGGCGCCTCCAACCTCACCTATCTGGTCAGCTACCCAGGCCGCGACCTCGTGCTGCGCCGCCCGCCGTTCGGGCACAAGGCCAAGTCAGCACACGACATGGGCCGCGAGTTTCGTATCCTCAACCAGCTGAACAGCGGCTTCCCCTACTGCCCCAAGGCCTACGTGCACTGTACCGACAGCAGCCTGATCGGCGGCGAGTTCTACGTGATGGAGCGGGTCAAGGGCATCATCCTGCGCTCGGATATTCCGGCCGAACTGGACCTCGACGCCAACCGCACCGAGGCCCTGTGCAAGAGCTTCATCGACCGCCTGGTGGAGCTGCACCAGGTGGACTACAACGCCTGCGGCCTGGCCGACCTGGGCAAGCCGGAAGGCTATGTGCAGCGCCAGATCGAGGGCTGGACCAGCCGCTATGAAAAGGCCCTGACGCCCGACGCCCCACGTTGGGAACAGGTAACCGCCTGGCTGCACGAGAAAATGCCCGCTGACCACCCGCGGCCCGGCATCGTGCACAACGACTACCGTTTCGACAACGTGATCCTCGATGCCGACAACCCCATGCGCATCATCGGTGTGCTGGACTGGGAAATGGCCACCCTCGGCGACCCGCTGATGGACCTGGGCAACAGCCTGGCCTACTGGATCGAGGCCGACGACCCGGCGCCGGTGCAACTGATGCGCCGTCAGCCGAGCAACGCACCGGGCATGCTCAGCCGCCGCCAGTTCGTCGATTACTACGCAGAGCGCGCCGGCATCCGCCTGGACAACTTCGATTATTACTATTGCTATGGCCTGTTCCGCCTGGCAGGCATCGTCCAGCAGATCTACTACCGCTATTTCCACGGCCAGACCCAGGACAAGCGATTCGCCCAGTTCATCCACATGAACCGCCTGCTGGAGCAGATGGCCTTGCAGGTCATTGCCAAGTCCAGCCTCTGAACCCCGACCTCGACGACGGATAACAAGGAAAAGAGCATGCCCAAGACCCACCTGTTCGACCTCGACGGCAAGATTGCCTTCGTTTCCGGCGCCAGCCGTGGCATCGGCGAGGCCATCGCCCACCTGTTGGCCCAGCAAGGAGCCCATTTGATCGTGTCCAGCCGCAAGCTCGACGGTTGCCAGCAGGTGGCCGACGCCATCATCGCCGCTGGTGGCAAGGCAACGGCGGTGGCCTGCCACATCGGTGAACTGGAGCAGATCCAGCAGGTGTTCGCCGGCATCCGCGAACAGTTCGGGCGGCTCGACATCCTGGTCAACAACGCCGCCACCAACCCGCAGTTCTGCAACGTGCTGGACACCGACCCGGGCGCGTTCCAGAAGACCGTCGACGTGAACATCCGTGGTTACTTCTTCATGTCGGTAGAGGCCGGCAAGCTAATGCGCGAGCACGGTGGCGGCAGCATCATCAACGTGGCCTCGATCAACGGGGTTTCGCCTGGCCTGTTCCAGGGCATCTACTCGGTGACCAAGGCGGCGGTCATCAACATGACCAAGGTCTTCGCCAAGGAATGCGCGCCATTCGGCATCCGTTGCAACGCCCTGCTGCCGGGCCTGACTGACACCAAGTTCGCCTCAGCACTGGTGAAGAACGACGCCATCCTCAACGCCGCGCTGCAACAGATCCCGCTCAAGCGCGTGGCCGACCCCAAGGAAATGGCCGGCGCCGTGTTGTACCTGGCCAGCGATGCCTCCAGCTACACCACCGGCACCGCGCTCAATGTCGACGGCGGCTACCTGTCCTGATCAGGCTTTTACTGCCACCAGCGTGTAACTCAGGGGCAGGCGCGCGGGCTGCTCGCGCAGGCGATATTCACCGTCGTCGCCCTTGACCATCTGCCCCGGCAGCGCCTCCCAGGGGATGCTCTGGTGCTCGACCAGGGCGGTCAGCTGCAGGCCGTGGGCCAGCAAGGCACTGATCACCTCGCCCAGGCCATGGTTCCACTCGTGGGTTTCGGTGTGGGAAAGGCGCTGCTCGGTTTCGACGTAGGTCTGGTCGTTGTGCCACACCGTCGGTTCCTCGTGCTCGAAATACGGGTATTCGAGTTGCAGGCGGTCCTGGTGGTCTTCATTGACTGCCATCAGCATCGGGTGCCCGTCGCGCAGGAACAACCGCCCGCCCGGCTTCAGCAGGGCCGCGACTGTACGCGCCCACGGCTCGATGCGAGGCAGCCAGCAGAGCGCGCCAATGCCGGTGTAGACCAGGTCGAACGTGCCAGCCGGCAGCACCTTGTCGGCGGCGTAGACATCGGACTCGACATACGCGATGGGTGCCGCACAGCGCTCGGCCAGCACCCGCGCCTCGGCCAGCGAAGCCGCGGAATAGTCCAGGCCACAGACCTTGGCGCCAAGGCGCGCCAGCGAGAGGGTATCGGTGCCAATATGGCACTGCAGGTGGACGGCGTTGAGCCCGTCGATATTGCCGAGCAATGGCAGATCGAAGCGGACGGTTTCGGAAAGGTGTTCGGGATGCTGGACGAGCCGTTCGACTTCGTAGTCGTTGGAAGCAGCGTGCAGCGGGGCACGTTCATCCCAGCTGGCACGGTTGAGTTGCAGTGAGCGGTCCATGGTGTCTTCCTTGATTCGGTAGGGGCTCATGCTAGCCCCCACCGATCTTCCCGCGACAGAACTGCCTTGCTAAAAATTGTAAAGCTTGCGCGCCCCCTGTGGGAGCGGCTTTAGCCGCGAACACCGGCGCAGCCGGTGCCATGCACCGCGTTGGATTCTTCGCGGCTAAAGCCGCTCCCACAGGGTACGCGGACTGCTTGCGAATTCAGTTCTCTAAGCGACAGCGCAGCCCAGAGGGCTGGGCGATCTCCCACAGGGAAATGCATCCTGCCAGCCGTTACAGGCAGGTCGCCGCCGCCGCCCGGCGCTGCAGGGCCACGCCGTCGTTCTTCTGCGCGTAGTAATCCACCCGCGCCCCACCGGCCTGCGGGTACACGTCCACGAACGCCTCGGCCTCACGGGTATACACCGTGAACCCACCCTGCTTGCGTGGTTCCAGGTAGCCACTGGCGTCGTCACCGAACACCTTTTCTTCCTGCCAGCTGAACTGGATGCACTGGGCCACCAGTTCCGGCGCCTTGTGCGAGTCGAGCTGCGCAGTCGGCTTGCCGCCGCGGGCCGTTTCCATGGTCGCAGAAGCACAACCGACCAGCATCAGCGCCGCGGCCATCGGCAGAATCGCACGCATGTTCCATCCTCAGGGTAAAAAAGAAAGCGACTCTAGCACTGGCAAGCATCGCGAGTGAATTGTCGCGCGCAGGTGGATGAGGCATGCCGCTCATCGCTGGCACGACAAATTTTTGCCTGCCTGCGAAACCAAATGGATCCTTTCCAGTCTCAGAGGGTGTGCCGTAAACCTTTGCGGATCAAGGATCTATATCGTGATGACCCGTCTTGCAAGCCTTTCGCTAATCGCCGTTGTCCTGCTGACCGCAGGGTGCCATAGCCATCGCTACCATGACGACGACGATGGCTGGCGTGACCGTGATCGTGACCATCGCCACCACCATCGGCATGACCGTGACGACGACGATGATGATGACTATCGTCGATACCGTGGTGACCGCTACTACCGCTAAAACGTCTTTTCAACCCTGAGCCGCCGCCCGTTGCGCGGCACCTTAACCTGATGATTCCTTTGAGGTTCGTATCATGCGTCTGACTCTGCCTTCCCTTGCCCTCGGCCTGCTGCTGTGCCAGGGCGCTTTCGCCGGTGACGGTACCGCCGCCATTGGCGGTGGCCTGGGTGGTGTTCTGGGTAACGTTGTCGGTCAACAGATCGGCGGCAAAACGGGGGCGGCCATCGGCGCCGGCCTCGGCGGCGCAGCCGGCAGTGCGGTAGGTGCACGCAAGGGTAACCGTACCGAAGCCGCCATCGGCGGTGGCCTGGGCTCGGCCGGCGGTTCGCTGCTGGGCGGCGCGGTGGGCGGCAAGACTGGCTCCACCGTGGGTGCCGGCCTGGGTGGCGCGGCCGGTGGTGCCATCGGCAACCACCTGGGCGACAACAACGGCAAGCACCGTCACCGTCACCGTCACTGATCCGATGACTCCGGGGCTGCTACGCAGCCCCTTTCCTTGCAGCACATCAACACCTCCTTCAGCACAATCCGGCACACTCGCTGCTACTGTCTATCGTGCCTCTGTGTGAAGGAACACCCCCTCCCCATGAACCAAGAGCTGCTCTGGGTCCTCGGCCTGCTGGCCATCGTCATCGTTCTGTTCGTCATCAATCGCCCACGCATGGACGTGGTCGCGCTACTGGTGATCCTCGCCCTGCCGTTATCGGGCATCCTTACCGTGGAGCAGGCGCTGGCCGGCTTCAGTGACCCCAACGTGGTGCTGATCGCCGCCCTGTTCGTGATCGGTGAAGGCCTGGTGCGCACCGGCATTGCCTACCGCATCGGCGAATGGATGAGCGAGCGGGCCGGCAACAGCGAGGCCCGCCTGCTGGTACTGCTGATGGTGGCCGTGGCGGGGCTGGGTTCGATGATGAGCTCCACCGGCGTGGTGGCCATCTTCATTCCGGTGGTACTGAGCATCGCCGCCCGCCTGCAGATTTCGCCCAGCCGCCTGATGATGCCGCTGGCATTCGCCGGCCTGATCAGTGGCATGCTCAGCCTGGTGGCCACGCCGCCCAACGTGGTGGTGCACAGCGAACTGGTGCGCCATGGTGAAGCGGGCTTCAGCTTCTTCAGCTTCACCCCGTTTGGCCTGGTGGTGCTGGTGCTGGGCATCGGCTACATGCTGCTGACCCGGCACTGGCTGAATGGCGAAGTGCGCAAAGATGGCCGTGTGGAAAGCCGCCGCACCCTGCTGGACCTGGTGCTGGACTACAAGCTCAACGGCCGTGAGCGGCGCCTGCGCATCCGCCCCCACTCGCCGCTGATCGGCCACACCTTGGGCGAACTGGAGCTGCGCACCCGGCATGGCGCCAACGTGATCGGCATCGAGCGCCAGCACAAGTTCACCACCCGGGTGATCGCCGCCGACTCCAACACCGTGCTGCACCAGGGCGACGTGCTGCTGCTAGACCTGTTCGCCAACCACGACGACCTGCGCAGCCTGTGCCAAAGCATGCAACTGGAGCCGCTGCACTTCAAGGCCGCCTACTTCATCGACCAGTCCCAGGAACTGGGCATGGCCGAGGTCTCGCTGCCACCAGGCTCGAAACTGCTCGGCAAGAGCATCCTCGAGCTGGCCTTCCGCACTCGCTTCGACCTCAACGTAGTCGGCTTGCGCCGCGAGCAGGAGGCGATCGAAGAACAACTGGTGGAAGAAAAGCTGCGCCTGGGCGACACCCTGCTGGTAGTCGGCCCATGGAAAGCCGTGCGCCAGTTGCAAAGCAAGCCCAAGGACTTCCTGGTACTGAGCCTGCCCGCAGAAATCGACCTGGTCGCGCCCGCCCGCACCCGCGCACCACAGGCGTTGCTGAGCCTGACAGTGATGGTCGGGTTGATGGTCAGCGGCGCAGTACCCAACGTCATTGCCGCGCTGATCGGCTGCCTGCTGATGGGCGCAGGCCGCTGCATCGACATGAACAGCGCCTACCGGGCCATCCACTGGCAAAGCCTGGTGCTGATCGTCGGCATGCTGCCCTTTGCCCAGGCACTGCAGAAAACCGGCGGCATCGACCTGGCGGTGGGCGGCCTGGTCAGCGTGCTGGGCGGTGCCGGCCCTAGCGCCATCCTTGCCTGCCTGTTCGCGGTCACGGCGCTGATCGGCCTGTTCATCTCCAACACGGCCACCGCGGTACTGATGGCACCAGTGGCCGTCAGCACCGCCGCGCAGCTGGGCATGTCGCCCTACCCGTTTGCCATGACCGTAGCGCTGGCCGCCTCGGCAGCGTTCATGACGCCGGTGTCATCGCCGGTCAACACGCTGGTACTGGGCCCAGGGCAATACCGCTTCGCCGACTTCGTCAAAGTCGGCGTGCCGTTCACCGTGCTGGTAATGCTGGTGACCGTGTTGATGGTGCCGTGGTTCTTCGGGCTGTGAGGTGATTGGCAACGAATGGAGGCAATTTGGCATTATCTCGACCGATCGCGGCAGATTGACATCAAGTACCTTGGCGAAACACACTTGTGCGCAATTGCCCCAGGTGCTTCAAGCCGTTGTCCTGGATTTCGTTTCCGCTTTGCCGGTCGAGCCCATGGTTTTTCCCGCCCAATCGCGCTTTTTGCACTACGTCGTTCTGCTCGGCCTGACCTTTGCCCTCACCCTGGGCGGTATCCTGGCCCGCCCGATCGAATCCCTGTCGCTGTTCTGGCCGGTCAATGCAGTACTAGCCGGGGTGCTGCTGCGCTACCCCCGCCAAGCCACGCTGACGGGCTTCGCCCTGGTCTGGCTGGCCATGGTCGGCGCCGACCTGTTGTGCGGCAGCGCCTGGGTACCGGCCTTGTGGTTCAACCTTTGCAACCTGGGCGTGGTGCTCACCCTCTGGCTGCTGCTCTCGCGCTTGCCGCGCCTGCACCGGCGCATGCGTACACCCCACGGCGTGCTCAGCGTGTTCGGCGCCTCTGCCACCGCGGCGATAGTGGCGGCCAGCATGGCGGCAGTAATGGCCACGCCATGGTTCGAACAGTCCTTGCGCGCCACCTGGCTGGCCTGGTTCAGTGAGCAGTTCTCGACCAGCATACTGGTGCTACCAGTACTGCTGACGGCGCCCTCGGCGCGAGCCCTGATACGCGGTGGCGCCCAGGCCATACGCCTGGCGCCGTTGCTGGTGCTGCTGGCCTCGCTGGCGTTCAGCATTGCCTTCGGCGGCCCCGGGGCCATTGCCTTCCCGATTGCCGCGCTGCTGTGGTGTGCCTGGACCTACTCACCGTTCCTGGTCTCACTGCTGACACTCACAGCCGGCAGCACACTGATCGTGGCGGTGGCGCAAAACCTCATGCATTTCAGCGTGCCACAGAGCGAGCCTGGGGTGTCCACGCTGATGTCGGCGCGCCTGGGCATCGCCATGCTGGTGCTCGGGCCGTTGGTGGTGGCCTGCGTCAGCCAGGCCAACCGCAGCCTGATGGCCCGTCTGGCACATCAGGCCACCATCGACCATCTCACTGGCGTGCTCACCCGCAGCGCCTTCACCCGCCGCGCCAACGCACTGCTCGACAGCCGCCAGCAACACGCCCAGGCACTGCCGCTGACCCTGATGATGCTGGATATCGACCACTTCAAGTCGATCAATGATGCTTACGGCCATGCGGTCGGTGACCAGGTGCTGCGCCAGTTTGCCGGCACCCTGCAGGACCAGTTGCACGATGGCGAACTGTTAGCCCGCCTGGGCGGCGAGGAATTCGTCGTGGTCCTCCCGGGCCTTGCGCCAGACAGGGCCAAGTTCACCGCCGAACGCCTGCGCCGCGCCGTGCAGGACCTGCATGTGGTGCAGGCCGACCAGCACCTGCAGATTACCGTCAGTATCGGCCTGGCCGGTTGCGCCGCCGACATGCCTGCCCCCACCATCGACGAACTGCTGGCGCGCGCCGATCAGGCGCTTTACCGGGCCAAGGCCCATGGCCGCAACCGCGTCGAGCAGGCCGAACCGCAACGCCAGGTGATGTGAACTAGCCGGCCAGCAAGTCCCACGACAACTTGGCGATCAGCACGCACAACAGCACCAGGAACAGCCCGCGGACAAAGCCCGCACCCTTGCGCACTGCCAGCCAGGTGCCGGTCAGCGCGCCGAGGATGTTGCACACCGCCATGGGCAAGGCGATGGCGTAGAGCACATTGCCCGATGGCACGAAGAACACCAGCGCAGCCAGGTTGGTGGCGATGTTCACCACCTTGGCCGACGCCGAGGCATGCAGGAAGTCCAAGGCGAAGAAGCGGATGAACAGGAAGATCAGGAAGCTGCCGGTACCCGGCCCGAACAACCCATCGTAAAAGCCGATTGCACCACCGATCAGCACCGCCAGGCACTGCTCCTTGCGGCCGATCTTTGCGGGTTTGTGCAGGGTGCCGAAGTCCTTCTTGCAGAAGGTGTAGATGGCCATCAGCACGATCAGCACCAGCACGGCCGGGCGCATCACGCTGGGCGGTACCAGCGACACCGTGGCGGCACCGGCAAACGACATGAGGAAGGCGCTGAGCGCAGCCGGCACGATCAACCCCCAGTCCAGCGTCACCCTGCGGATGAACGAGCGCGCAGCGAAGGCCGTGCCACACACCGACGCCAGCTTGTTGCTACCGAGCAATGCCGCCGGTTGCGCGGTAGGCAGCACGTTGAACAAGGCCGGGATCTGGATCAGCCCGCCGCCACCCACGGCAGCGTCGATCAGCCCTGCGGCGAAGGCGAACACGGAAAGCACAGCGATATCCATCATGACGCGGTTCCAGGCAGTGAAGACGCCTGCAAGGCTAATCAAAGTGCTGCGCTTGTGTTGAAATGCCACATTGCGAAAACTGCAACGAGGAGCAGGCAATGGCATTGGACATGCTGCGGGAAATCCAGGCGTTCGTCAGCGTGGCGCACAAGCGCAGCTTCGTTGCCGCAGCCCGCGCACTGGGGCGCTCACCCAGCGCGGTAACACGCGCGGTACAAACCCTGGAAGACAATGCGGGGAGCAAACTGCTCAACCGCAATGCCAATGCCGTAACCCTGACCGAAGCCGGTGAGCGTCTGCTGCCCCACGCCGAACGCTTGCTGGATGTGCAACGTGATGCCGCCGATGAACTGGCCGCACTCAGCGGCAGTGCACAAGGCTGGATCCGCTTCGCCGTACCGCAGGTGCTGGGTGAACATGTGCTGCCCCAGGTGCTTGCCGAGTTTTCCCGCTGCTATCCCCAGGTAACCCTGGACGTGCAGTACAGCGACGGGGCCCTGGACCCGCTGCAAGGCAAGTTCGATTTCGTGGTGCGCGGTGCCTTCCCGCAGTCCAGCGAGCTGATCGGCTACCCGCTGTGGGATTACCGACGCCACCTGTATGCGAGCCCTGAATACCTGGCCCTGGCCGGCACGCCACAACAACCTGAGGACCTCGAAGGCCATGCGCTGATCCTGCACACTGCCCCGCGCATACTCAAGGCCTGGCACTTCTGCCGCGACGGCCAGATTACCAGCCTGCGCCCCAGGCCCAGGTTGCGCCTGGACTCAGGCGACGCGGTGTACCACAGCACCCTGGCGGGCGCCGGCATTGCCCGCCTGGCCGCCTGGGTTGGCGAAGCGCAGGTCAAGGCCGGGCGGCTGGTGCGGGTATGCCCGCAATACCGTCTGACCTCCAGCAACGGCCAGGACCCGCAGATGCATGCCGTGTACCCCGCTGGCGAGCTACCGGCGAGGGTACGCGACCTGCTGGCGGCCCTGCGCCACGCTGGCCTGGCCTACTGAAACGCCCCCTGAAACGGCTGTTCAAATTCTGCTCAATTTAACAGAGCCCGCTGCAGACCTGGCTTGCAGCACTTTATCCACAGACCTACCCACGTTTTTTGTGGACAGATTTCCCAGTGCAAAGAATGACTTATCGTACAAATCGGTAGGGTGAATCGGCCAACAACCAAGAGGAATGGGCCCGCCCGAAAGACAGGCAGGCCGCGGGACTGTGGATGATGAACGTCAGCTTGGCGGAATGGTGCCAAGAATACCAATCAGAATGGTCAGCAGCAGAAAACCACCCAGGAATAGCGCAAGCTTGCCCATTGGAACCTCTACAAGTGTATGCGGGAATGGGCATATTGTCGGGCGTGGGCTGATACGGTTACAGATTCAGGTTTGTGGAAAAAAAGCGGATCAGATGCGAAGCGCCGCTCCCACAAGAGCAGCGCAGTCGCCCCCTATGCGTGACAGCAATTTTTGCAGTCATCCACGCTGTGCTAGGTTCAAGTGCTTGCCCCCCCGCCAAGGAGTGCCATCCCACCATGACTGCTTTCGCGACCAACGCAGCACTGTTGTTGATCGACCTTCAGGCCGGCATCCACCACCCGCGCCTGGGCCGGCGCAACAACCCCGAGGCAGAAGTACATATGGGCGAACTGCTGGCGGCATGGCGTCGGTCAGGACGCCCGGTGGTACATGTGCGCCACCTGTCCCGCTCGGTGGACTCGGTGTTCTGGCCGGGCCAGCCCGGTTGCGAATTCCAGCCCGCATTCACCCCGCTGGCCAGCGAAACAGTGTTCGACAAACATGTGCCCGATGCCTTCGCCAACTCCGGCCTGGAGCGATGGCTGCACACGCGCAGCATCAACGAACTGGTCATCGCCGGGGTGATTACCAACAATTCCGTGGAATCCAGCGCACGCTCGGCGGGCAACCTCGGTTTCGATGTGGTGGTGGTTGAAGACGCCTGTTTCACCTTTGACCAGTACGACCTGCAAGGCCGGCTGTGGCCCGCTGAGGATGTACATGCGCTGTCGCTGAGCAACCTGGCACTGGATTACGCGCGGATCCTGCGCACAGAGCAGGTACTGATTGATGGCGCGCTTCAAGTCAGCCGCTGAAGCTTCTGCGCAGGCAACCAGCCAAGCTCGCCATTGCCATGGCGCCGACACCAGACCCAGCCATTGAGCTGATGCACCATCTGCACCAACTGCCCCGGGTCGACATCCAGCTCATGCGCCGAGTAGTGGTCCAGCGCCCTGCCCTGGCACACGCTGAGCCGCTCGATCAATTGGGCCGGCACCCAGCCGGGTTCCTGGCCGGTGCAGGTGCACAGATACCAGTCCTGCCACCCTGGCTCGCCCTCGTAGCGCGGGCCGATGTCCAGCAAGGTGCCCCTGGCGAAGCGGATGGGCCGCGGGTACTCACTGCGGTGAGTTTCAATCACGACGTAATGCACGGGCCTCTCCATGGCCGGGAAAGCTAGCGATCGTAGCAGAAGCAGTAAAACTCGCTGCCATCCGGTGTTTGTATCTTTCGGCGTACCGACCCCCTGGAGGACGACACCAACGGCGCCCCGCCCCCACCGGCCGAAGCCTATGCGCAGCGCTCTACTGGCAAGTAGGGCTACCCCGGCTGATCAGCGGTGGCATCAAGCGCCGCAAACGTTCACCCAGGCAATGGTGGATGCAGATCACCTGTAGTTGCGGGTTAGCAATTGCTACATAAGATTTCGAAAAGCACGGCATGCCTTGGATTGAGCCGCGTTAAGGGCGTGCATTACCGAAAACCGCTTGCTCCCAGCTACCATGCGGCGTTGAGCCAGGTTTGAAAGACACGACTTGAAACGTAGTTTGTAGGATCTTTTACCGAGCAATGTAGGAAGAATCGATGTAGAGGGATTTGCCTGTATGAAACCTCAGTTTCTCCAGCAAAATCGAGCTGCTACGGTCCAGTTTTCCTACAACGGCACGGAAGCCTACAGCATGAGAAAAGCATGGACCCGTTCAATGCCTCGGCCCTGAAACTGCAGAAAAATTTGCTTAACCTGCGCCTTGAGCGCGATCGCCTGAGAAGGGAGGGCAAGGACAAGGAAGCGGACGAACTCGCTGCACCGATCGAGCGGATAGAGGCGGCTATTCGGCAATTACCGGATGACATGAAGCCAGTGACCCTGCAATAGAACCTGTGGGAGCGGGCATGCCCGCGAAGAATGCAACGCGATGCATGGCACCGGCTGCGCCGGTGTTCGCGGCTGAAGCCGCTCCCACAGGTACAGTACAGACCTCAAGCTTTACGCAATCCCTGCAGAATATTATCCATCTCCGCGCGCTGCGCATGCAGAGCACTGAAGGTGGTCCCGGGCGAGGCCAATCGATGGAACCCACTATCACGCACCACACTGATCGTGAACATCAACGTCTGCGGTTTTGTGGGTGACGGGATCTACCTCTTCTACTAGGATGACACGTCTGCATCAAACGCCTGCAGGCCGCTGATGAAGAGCATTTCGAGATCTCGGAGAACACCAGGCATAAGGATCGGCTTATCCGCCGGGACATAACCTATGCCCCGGCCTGGGTGCTGCTGGTGTGGAACGCCTATCTAGTCTGATTTATCCCGAATTTCGTAGCCATGGCCCTGCAGCAGCATTCACCAATTACATCTATCGGGATCACCAGTGTCACGTATCAAAAAGCTTGGTGTTTTTATCATTCTGCTCGTTGGTTCCGGCTATGCAGCTGTCGAATGGAAGAGGCACGCAGACTTTGAAAAGACCGGGGAGGACCTGGTCCGCCAGCTGGGCTCACAAATCGTTACCAATCTTGGGCAGATGAATGCCACTTGCAGGTCCGTGGCCAGGATTGACTCGGTCGCCCTTGATTCTGACGGGTTGCTTGGCATGAAGGGATCGGCCGTTCTGTACATTACCGGGAAGAACGACAGCGCTATTTCCATTAACTACCGCATGGAAACGGTGGGAGACAAGGTTTGGGTCCAGCCTACGGATCAGGTTTCCGCGCAGTTGTCAGTGATGCAATTTGGCTTGAGAAGCTGCGGCTAGAGCTCAGTAGCAAGCAGGGCGGAGGCGGTCAAAGAGGCAGTCACCGCCGGCGGCCAGGTGCTGGGCCACACCAAGGGCGACATAACCGAGTGGATTTATCGCCGAGTTGGAGCCCTGGCGAAACCGACCAAGTAAGAAGTATCGGAAGCGCTTCCGAAACAAACCATTCCCACGGACGCTCCCATGGATGGTTTTCTATGCCCCAAAAACGCAAAAAGCTCTGAGTAATCAGGGCTGGTCTCCCAGCAGAGGGAGCGTCTGAGCCACGTCAGTCCATACACAATTCATCTACAGCGTCTGGATGACCATGTCTATGGATGGTGAACATCTGCAATTGCTCATCACCGCCGCCCCCCAAAGTTCTTTGACCAGGCTTGCTGAATGGCGTGTGACAAAATCGATGAAGCTCGGAACAGCAGAATGACCAAGATCTAGTCGTTCAGCCTCGAACGACGAGGCGTCTGGCGGTCAAGCCAGTGTCATCAGCTACGCCCTACCTCTGCTGGACGAGGTCAGCATTTCTCCGAGCCAACTTGGCCGCCCGCGCAAGCGCTGTTAATGGTTGCTTGCAGGCAGGGCTACGACGGCTATGCGCTACGCCGCTACTGCGATATCAAATGGAACCCGAACATATCGATATTATCGATAGTAATTTGTATTTTTTTGCATAATAAAATCTGAAATTACGCTTCAAATAATCAAGAGAATATCGCTACGATGAATGCGCATCATTAGCTGATGCATTTGATTATTATTTACATGGAGCGTTTATGAAAATCGACTATTCCAATCCAATGTCTAAAGCCTTTACAACGGAACAAAAGGGGATGACTCTTGCCGAGGCGAGCCCAAATACCATGTTCAAAAAACTCAAGTCTGTTCTGTTCAACCTCGCTAACCCACCATGCTCTCCAGGATGGGCTCATGTTTGCGGTAGCGGCGGTTGGAATTGGTAAATAAGGCGATTGGTAAGTCTAGAAATCAAACTCACTGATTTTGAGTTAGGCATTTAATCGGCTGTACTAGACCCCTTTCGAAATTGAAAGGGGTTTCATTGCTTCAAGGAAGAAAATATGACATCTCTATGGACAATCCAACAATCACTACCCGATGACTTACCAGAATTTGCGATCGAAGCTTATAGCGACATCAAGCCTTACTTGGAAATTTTTCTAACCGGGAACCACCCGCACAGAAAAGGGGTGATGTGCCCTTTCATGCCCAAAGCTCTACGCTCGAATGAGATTTATTTTTCCTGCGTTGAAAATAGTAGATCAGACCAAGAAATTATCTCCCTGATTGAGAATTGCATTACCTTCTACAAAGCGCGAGCAAGAAAAACCCCTGGCGCCATTATAATTATATTTGAGCCTGACTTCGATATAGCTCGCCTTCTCCGGATACATATCGAAGCGAAGCCAACTTGTATAAAAAGTGAGTTGATGATCGGAGCGCTATATAAGGACAGCCCGGCCCCAAGCTTGCACTCTAAAAGCTACTTTCCACTTAGAACCCCTACCCCGACATTGGTGCTCAGGGATCTCACGTCACAGGATTTAATTTTTCTCAATCCCGACCATTACAATATAAAGCAGAAAATCGGTTTTCTCGACGCATTCATCAATAAATTCAGTTTCTATGACGGCAAGGGATTCATAGGAAAGCAGTTAGCTGAGGCAAAAGCATTGAGGAGCAGATACGCAAGAGCCAGAACGAGAAACGCTGGTGCCATAGCTATGTTGAGCGTCTCGATTATTTTATTTGCTTTGTTCGCCATAGGAAGTAGCTAAGCATGAAAGACAGAAGCTTTGTTCTTGCCATTTTGCTTGCAATTGCACAGCAAGCCTTACTAGCATTTTCTACATACTTCATTGCCATGGCAGGAGCTACTCTGTCCGACGGTGATTTAACGCTAGTTTTGCGCTACATCTCTTTCTTTTTTGGATTTGCGCTCTCTGCCTACATTGTAAGCTCATTGTCATCAATTTATGTTACGAAGGCTTCCAACTCCATATGGCTTAAGTACACAAAGTCGGCTTTGCGCGAAGCCTCTAGTGACATGCAATATGCTTCAGAAAAAAATAAAAAGAGCTTGGTTCAGTGGGTCAGCGGAGAGGCGGGTTCGACCATTACTCATGCCTGTGGATTTTACGTCGGACTGGTATCAACCTGCCTTAATATAATTATGACGCTTGCTGTGTTTTACTTATCAATAGGTTTAGAAATTACAATAGCAATTTCCATCTCACTCTTGATATCTGCCACACTAGTGGCTTTTTTAAAGAACCGGATAAAGAAGATTGCCGGGGACATGCAGCAAAAGAGGCTTGATGCGTTGCTGTCCATTGAACTCACTTGGGACTCAGCGACCCTAGGGAGTCTTAGAATGAAATCAGAGAGCTTTGAGTCCCTCGACACGAAAACGCGCTCGTATTTTGGCGAGGTAGACAGATACGTTTTACTAGAGCAGGCAATCGCATGTTTACCTATCGCTCTCGCGACCATTGTTGTGGCCGCGACCATCCACACTGCAGGCATCATCACTGCTGCAAGCGTGGGTGCCTTGGTGGCTATGCTGCCTAGAAGCCTGCAGGTATTCGGGAGCATCCACTCCTTAAGTATCTATTTCAGTCAGTTCCTCTTGGTTCGAGCCAAAATGAAGAACCTACATAGTTTCGTTTCTAAACTTGATAAGCATGACAGACTTTCTTCCATGAACTTAGATCACATCAAGATTGAAGAGCACCATTCATCTTATGCCGTCAAACCCTGCGAGCTCTTAGATCAACTAAAAAATGGATCAATCACAGTTGGTCGCTATTTGCTGAGCGGAAGTAATGGGTCAGGAAAGTCTTCATACCTAAAAAAAATAAAAGCTGCTGCAAAGGATTCTATTCTGATGACGCCTGAGGCGCAATTTATTAATCTTGACAATAATCTGTCAACGGGTGAACTGAGGCTTCTACAAATTGAAAAGGCTTTGTGTTCACCCCCACCAATCGTTATGCTGGACGAGTGGGACGCCAATCTAGATCTCGACAATGTGAGCCGTTTCAATGCCATCCTAGATTCAGCAGCAAAGAAAATTGTGGTCATCGAGTCTAGGCATAAGCGCTAATGTGCTCCGCCAAGTGTCATAGACGCTGCAGCTTATTAGCGCCACCGACACCATAGGTGGAAGCTTGGTGATACCTTTCATAGCCTCCCTGCACCGGTATACCTCGAATAGCCAGGAGGCGCTGCTCATGGACAAAATACGTATCAACCCTGGAAGAGCAAAGGCGGTGAGCTGAGGCTGACACAGGAAGCCTTCGAGGCCATCCCGAAGACCTGAGTCCATTGCCTAGATCTGCGGGGGGGCATCTGACTCCGCCAATCGGGATGCCTCCATTGCGAAGGCGCCCACACCGGAGGAAAACACCCGAGTTGCGGAAACGCTGAAGAATATGCGGAAGCGACCAGGTGCCGGGCGAGGAAAAAATCGAGACCCCAAAAACGCAAAAAGCCCTGAATAATCAGGGCTTTGAATATGGCGGAAGCGTAGAGATTCGAACTCTAGGATAGTTGCCCATCGACGGTTTTCAAGACCGTTGCCTTAAACCACTCGGCCACGCTTCCAGCTCGTTTTGCGGCCGCCATCATACCGTAATGAAACAAGCTGTCAAACTCTCTGTGTCGCGGGTTGTGGGAGCTCTGATAGACTCCTAGCATCTGAACGTTTGAAACCACAGGTTTACCAAGGAGTGTCGCCATGCGCGAACAGGATTACGCCGTACACCACGGCCAGCAGGTCGAGCAGCAGGAGATCAGCAAGGTCCTGCGCAACACGTACAGCCTGCTGGCACTAACCCTCGCCTTCAGCGGTGTCATGGCCTTCGTGGCCCAGCAGATGCGCGTCGGCTACCCGAACGTGTTCGTGGTGCTGATCGGCTTCTACGGGCTGTTCTTCCTTACCAACAAACTGCGTGACTCGGCCTGGGGCCTGGTCTCTACCTTCGCCCTCACCGGCTTCATGGGCTTCATCCTCGGCCCAATCCTCAACCGTTACCTGGGCATGGCCGGTGGCGCCGAGGTGGTCAGCTCGGCGTTTGCCATGACTGCGCTGGTGTTCGGTGGTCTGTCGGCCTATGTGCTGATTACCCGTAAGGACATGAGCTTCCTCAGCGGCTTCATCACTGCAGGCTTCTTTGTCCTGCTGGGTGCTATCGTGGCCAGCTTCTTCTTCCAGATCAGCGGCCTGCAACTGGCGATCAGCGCCGGCTTCGTGCTGTTCTCGTCAGTCTGCATCCTGTTCCAGACCAGTGCGATCATTCATGGTGGCGAGCGTAACTACATCATGGCGACCATCAGCCTGTATGTGTCGATCTACAACCTGTTTGTCAGCCTGCTGCAACTGTTTGGCATCATGGGTCGTGATGACTGATTGATTGCTGTACGAGAAAGCCCGCCTCGGCGGGCTTTTTTGTGGGAGCGGGTTTCGGGCTCAGGCTCTACCTGCTGGAGCAAACAGCACTCAATAACTGACCTTAAAGTCAGATAATCAGCCGAATGGTCGTCGATCATGCCGCCATCGTGCTTTTCCCTACCCCAATCCGCCATCACCCCGTAGAATGCGCTCCTTTTTTCTTCCGGGGCAGCTTTCCGCAATGAGTTCACACGAACACGGCCCAGGCGTGGCGGCGCCTGCCAATGAACTGGTGCTTGGTCTGGAGGACAAGCCACGGCTGTTGATCGGCCTGCTGGCAGCCCTGCAGCACCTGCTGGCTATCATCGTGCCAATCGTCACCCCTGGCCTGCTGATTTGCCAGGCGCTGGGTGTATCCGCACGTGACACCAACCTGATCGTCTCCATGTCGCTGGTAATCTCGGGTATCGCCACCTTCGTGCAGTGCAAACGCTTCGGGCCATTCGGCGCCGGGCTGCTGATCGTACAGGGCACCAGCTTCAACTTCGTCGGCCCGCTGATTGCCGGCGGGGCGCTGATGGTCAAGCAAGGTACGCCGGTAGAGGGCGTGATGGCGGCCATCTTTGGTGTGGTAATCGCCGGTTCGTTCGTCGAGATGGGCGTGTCGCGCATCCTGCCCTTCGTCAAACGCCTGATTACCCCGCTGGTGACCGGCATCGTGGTGCTGATGATCGGCCTGACCCTGATCAAGGTCGGCCTGATCAGCATGGGCGGTGGCTTCGGCGCCATGGCCAATGGCACCTTCGCCAATGGCGAGAACCTGCTGCTGTCGGGCGTGGTGCTGGCGATCATCGTCATCCTCAACCGCATCCCGGTGGTATGGATGCGCAGCTGCGCCATCGTTATCGCCCTGGCGGTCGGCTATGCACTGGCCGGCTATCTGGGCCGCCTGGATTTCACCGGCATGCACGAAGCCGCGCTGTTCCAGGTACCGATGCCGCTGCACTTTGGCCTGGGCTTCTCGTGGGCGCTGTTCATCCCGATGTTGGTGATCTACCTGGTGACTTCGCTGGAAGCCATCGGTGACGTTACCGCCACCAGCAAGGTGTCGCGCCAACCGGTCGAAGGGCCGGTGTGGATGCAGCGGATCAAGGGCGGTGTGCTGGTCAACGGGGCCAACTCGCTACTGGCCGGTTTGTTCAACACCTTCCCCAGCTCGATCTTTGCCCAGAACAATGGCGTGATTCAGCTGACCGGGATCGCCAGCCGCCATATTGGTATTTGGATCGCCGTGATGCTGGTACTGCTGGGGCTGTTCCCGAGCGTTGCCGGGGTGATCCAGGCAGTGCCGGAGCCCGTGCTGGGTGGCGCGGCCATGGTCATGTTCGGGGCGGTTGCGGCTTCGGGTATCAATATTCTGGCCAGCACTCGGCTGGACCGTCGTGCCCTGCTGATTATCGCTGTGTCCCTGGCCTTGGGCCTGGGTGTGGCGCAGGTGCCGGAGTTCCTGGCGCACATGCCGGCGGCGATTCGCAATGTGCTGGAATCAGGTGTGGCTACCGGGGGTATCTGTGCCTTGGTGTTGAACTGGTTCCTGCCGGAGAGCAAGGAACAGGCTTGAGCCTGGCGTCCTTCTGTTAGGGCCATGGGGCTGCTTTGCAGCCCGTCGCGACACAAGGCCGCTCCTACACGGGGCCGCGCAGGCCTGGAAATTGGTACAAGACAGAAAGCCCGCCCCGCCATGCACAAGCGGGCGCGGGCTTTTTTGCTTTATCATGGCACCATTCCTTTTGCATGAGTTATCCATGAAATTCGCTATCGCGGTGTTCTCCCCGGCCCATGCGCCCTCCTCGCGGCGCGCCTTGCGCTATGCCGAGGCGGTGCTGGCTGGCGGGCATGAGATTGCCCGGCTGTTCTTCTACCAGGACGGGGTACACAGTGCCTCGGCAAACGTGGTCACCCCCCAGGACGAACTGGATGTGGCCGGCCAATGGCGCGCGTTCATCGAGACCAACCAGCTGGATGCAGTGGTGTGCATCGCCGCCGCTCTGCGCCGTGGCGTGCTCGACGAGGCCGAAGCCAGCCGCTATCAGCGCCCGGCCGTGAACCTGCCCAAACCCTGGGAGTTGTCGGGGCTTGGCCAGTTGCATGAGGCGGCGCAGGTTGCCGATCGCCTTGTCTGCTTTGGAGGCGACTGAAATGACCAAATCCTTGTTGATCATCAGCCGCCAGGCGCCCTGGAACGGCCCATCGGCCCGTGAGGCGCTGGACATCGCTTTGGCTGGCGGCGCTTTCGATCTGCCACTGGGCATGCTGTTCCTCGATGACGGCGTGTTCCAGCTCGCCGCGGACCAGCAGCCCAGCGCCGTACAGCAGAAGAACCTGGCCGCCAACTTGCAAGCGCTGCCAATGTTCGGCGTCGAGGAACTGTTTGCCTGCAGCCACAGCCTGGCCCGCCGCGGCCTGGCAGCCGACACCCTGGCGCTGCCGGTGCAAGTGCTCGATGACGCGGCCCTTGCCGCGCTGATCGCCCGTTTCGACCAGGTGGTAACGCTCTGATGACGACCCTGCATGTAATTGCCCACTCCCCGTTTGGCGACGAGCGCCTGGCCAGCTGCCTGCGCCTGCTCGGTACCGACGACGCCCTGCTGCTGTGCGGCGATGCGGTGTACGCCCTGCGCAGCGGCAGCGAGCCGCACCGCCTGCTGCAAGCCGCCGGCCTGGCCCGGCGCCTGTTCGCCCTGGAAGAAGACGTGCAGGCCCGCGCGGTCGCCAACGAACTGGCCAAGGCCGTGGACTACGCCGGGTTTGTCGAACTGTCGCTGCATTACGACAAGGTCAACAGCTGGCTATGAATACCCTCAACGTTGGCGATCAGGCGATCGCCCTGGACAAAGACGGCTTTCTGGTCGACCTGCAAGACTGGTCACCTGCCGCCGCCGAGGCGTTGGCCGCGCGCGAGGGCATCCCGCTGACTGCAGACCACTGGGAAATCCTCGAACTGCTGCGCCAGTTCTACCAGGAATACCAGCTGTCCCCGGCCACGCGCCCGCTGATCAAGTACACGGCCCTCAAACTGGGCGCGGACAAGGGCAATAGCCCGCACCTGAATCGCCTGTTCAACGGCACTCCCGCCAAACTCGCCGCCAAGCTGGCGGGCCTGCCCAAGCCGACCAACTGCATATGACAGAACCTCGCCCGCTTACCCTGGAAACCCCGGCCGAGCACCCGTTCGCCGAGTTCGTACGCATTCTCGGCAAAGGCAAACGCGGCGCGCGCGGCCTGACCCGTGAAGAAGCCCGCACGGCCATGACCCTGCTGCTGGAAGGCAAGGTCGAAGACACCCAGCTCGGTGCCTTCCTCATGCTGCTGCGGCACAAGGAAGAAAGCGCCGAAGAACTGGCCGGCTTCACCGAGGCCCTGCGCGCGCACCTGCAGGCGCCGCGCATCGCCGTGGACCTGGACTGGCCCACTTATGCCGGCAAGAAGCGCCACCTGCCCTGGTACCTGCTGGCCGCCAGGTGCCTGGCCAACAATGGCGTGCGCATCCTGATGCACGGTGGCGGCGCCCACACCGCCGGGCGCATGTACACCGAGCAGTTGCTGCCCCTGCTGGAAATCCCGCTGTGCCGTGACTGGGCTGCGGTCAGCCAGGCCCTGGAGCAGCAGCACCTGGCCTTCTTCCCGCTGCAGGACTGGGCACCACAGTTACAGCGCATGATCGACCTGCGCAACACCCTGGGCCTGCGTTCGCCCATCCATTCGCTGGCCCGGGTGCTTAACCCGCTGGCTGCGCGTTGTGGCCTGCAGAGCATCTTCCACCCCGGTTACCAGGCGGTGCACCGCGAGGCCAGCCGCCTGCTGGGCGACCATGCAGTGGTGATCAAGGGTGATGGCGGCGAGATCGAGGTCAACCCTGATGTCATCAGCCACCTGTACGGCACCACCGCAGGCGAAGCCTGGGACGAGGAATGGCCAGCGCTGAGCGAACGCCGCCACGTGAAGCCGCCAAGCCTGCAGCCTGAGCAATTGCTGGCAGTCTGGCACGGCGAGGCCGAGGACAGCTACGGTGAAATGGCCGTGGTCGCGACCATGGCGTTGGCCCTGCGCAGCTTGGGCCAGGACCGTGAACAGGCTTTCGCCACAGCACGTGGCTACTGGAGTTCACGCAACAAATCGAATAACTAGATAGTAAGATTGCAGTCTTTGCGCTAGTTATTCGAACGATTTTCCCTAGACTGGGCTCCAACGACAGACAACTTTGTTCCGAGGAGCTCACCATGGGCCTTTTGATCGACGGCCGCTGGCATGACCAGTGGTATGAAAACGGCAAGGATGGCACGTTCAAACGCGAAAATGCCCAGCGCCGCAATCAGCTGCCCGCTCCCGAAGCCGGCCGTTACCACCTGTACGTCTCGCTGGCCTGCCCATGGGCGCACCGCACCCTGATCTTCCGTGCCCTCAAGGGCCTGGAGCCCCTGATCGACGTGTCCGTGGTCAGCTGGCTGATGCAGGACCATGGCTGGACTTTCGACCAGCAGCAAGGCTCCAGCGGTGACCACCTCGACGCGTTGCAGTACCTGCACCAGCGCTATACCCAGGATGACCCGCACTACACCGGCCGCGTGACTGTACCGGTGCTGTGGGACAAACAAGAGAAACGCATCGTCAACAACGAGTCGTCGGAGATCATCCGCATCTTCAACAGCGCGTTCAACGAACTGACCGGCAATACGCTGGACCTTTACCCAGAGCCACTACGCCCGACCATAGAGGCGCTGAACGAACGCATCTACCCGGCGGTGAACAATGGTGTGTATCGCGCAGGCTTTGCCACTACGCAGGAAGCCTACGAGGCTGCGTTTGACGATGTGTTCAACGAACTGGACTACCTGGAAGACTTGCTGAGCCGCAATCGCTACCTGGCCGGGGAATACCTGACCGAGGCCGATGTGCGCCTGTTCACTACCTTGGTGCGCTTCGACGCGGTGTACCACGGGCACTTCAAGTGCAACCTGCGCCGCCTGAGCGACTATCGCAACCTGTCGAACTGGCTGCGTGAGCTGTACCAGTGGCCGGGGGTGGCGGGTACAGTGGACATGGAGCATATCCAGAAGCACTACTACATGAGCCACAAGACCATCAACCCGAACGGGATCGTGCCCAAGGGGCCGCTGCAGGACTTCAACCTGCCGCATGATCGGGAGCGGTTGGCAGGCAAGGGGATTTGGCAGGCTTGAGATTGTCGGGGCTGCTTTGCAGCCCATTCGCAGCACAAGGCTGCTCCTACAGGGGATCGCTGTTTGCTGTAGGAGCAGCCTTGTGCTGCGAATGGGCCGCAAAGCGGCCCCAACGATTTCAGCTGTTCTGCGAGCCTTCGAACCAGGCCAGCTTGTCACGCAACTGCACCACTTCCCCGACAATCACCAGGGTCGGCGCATGCACTTCATGCTGGGCCACCAGGTCCGGCAAATCCGCCAGGGTGCCGGTGAACACCCGCTGATTACGCGTAGTCCCCTGCTGCACCAGCGCTGCCGGGGTACTGGCCGCACGGCCATGGCGAATCAACTCGGCACAGATGGTCGGCAAACCCACCAAGCCCATGTAGAACACCAGGGTCTGCGCTGGCGCCACCAGGTCATTCCAGGGCAGGTTGCTGGTGCCATCCTTCAGGTGCCCGGTCACGAAACGCACCGACTGGGCATAGTCACGGTGAGTCAGCGGAATCCCACCATAGGCGGAACACCCACTGGCCGCGGTAATGCCCGGCACCACCTGAAACGGGATGCCATGCTCGGCCAGCTCTTCGATCTCTTCGCCACCCCGCCCGAAGATGAACGGGTCGCCGCCCTTCAGGCGCAGCACACGCTTGCCCTGCCGGGCCAGATCGACCAGCAGGCGGTTGATCTGGTCCTGTGGCACAGCATGGTCGGCGCGGCGTTTGCCCACGTAGATACGCTCGGCATCGCGCCTGCACATCTCGATGATCGCTGGCGCCACCAGGCGGTCGTACAGCACCACGTCGGCCTGCTGCATCAGGCGCAAGGCACGGAAAGTCAGCAAGTCCGGATCGCCCGGGCCCGCACCGACCAAATACACCTCACCGCCCTGCTGCACGGGTGCACCGTCAACCATCGCCTGCAACAGGCGCTCGGCCTCGGCGCCCTGCCCGGCCAGCTGGCGCTCGGCGATCGGCCCCTGGAACACCGTTTCCCAGAAGCCGCGGCGCTGGTTGACGTCCGGGTACAAGGCCTTGACCTTGTCGCGGAAGCGTGCGGCCAGGCCGGCCAGTTCGCCGTAGGCGGACGGGATCCAGGCCTCCAGCTTGGCGCGAATCAAGCGCGCCAGCACTGGGGCATCACCGCCACTGGACACCGCCACCACCAACGGCGAACGGTCGACGATCGCCGGGAAGATCACCGTGCACAGGGCCGGTGCATCCACCACGTTGACCGGCAGGCTCAGCGCCTGCGCATCCGCCGACACCTGGGCATTGAGCCCAGGGTCGTCGGTAGCCGCGATCACCAGCCGGCAACCGACCAGGTCGGCTGCCTGATAGCCGCGAACCAGCACCTCACCGCCACCTTCCCGGGCCAGTGCGGCCAACTGGCCGTCGACATCCGGTGCCACCACGCGCAGCGCGGCGCCGGCATCGGCCAGCAGGCGCGCCTTGCGCAAGGCGATCTCACCGCCGCCAACGACCAGCACGCGGCCGCCCTGCAGCTTGTGGAACAGCGGCAGGTAATCCATTTAGCGGATGACCTCGACGCCGCCCATGTACGGCTTGAGCACTTCCGGCACACGGATCGAACCGTCGGCCTGCTGGTAGTTTTCCAGCACGGCAACCAGGGTACGGCCTACGGCCAGGCCGGAGCCGTTGAGGGTGTGCACCAGCTCTGGCTTGCCGGTTTCCGGGTTACGCCAGCGGGCCTGCATGCGGCGCGCCTGGAAGTCGCCGCAGTTGGAGCACGAGCTGATTTCGCGGTACTTGTCCTGGCTTGGCACCCACACTTCCAGGTCGTAGGTCTTCACCGCGCCAAAGCCCATGTCGCCGGTGCACAGGGCCAGCACGCGGTACGGCAGCTCCAGCAGTTGCAGCACGCGCTCGGCGTTGGCGGTCAGGCCTTCCAGGGCTTCCATCGACTTGGACGGCTCGACGACCTGCACCATCTCGACCTTGTCGAACTGGTGTTGGCGGATCATGCCGCGGGTGTCACGGCCGGAAGCACCGGCTTCGCTGCGGAAGCACGGGGTGTGGGCAACCAGCTTCAGCGGCAGTTGCTTGGCGTCGAGGATTTCACCGGCCACCAGGTTGGTCAGCGACACTTCGGCGGTCGGGATCAGGTAGAAGTCGGCCTCGCCTTCCCGGCTGATCTTGAACAGGTCTTCCTCGAACTTCGGCAACTGGCCGGTACCCTGCAGGGCCGGAGCCTGCACCAGGTACGGGGTGTAGTGTTCCTCGTAGCCGTGCTCGCCGGTGTGCAGGTTGATCATGAACTGCGCCAGGGCGCGGTGCAGGCGGGCGATAGGGCCACGCAACACGGCGAAGCGCGCGCCAGAAAGCTTGGCGGCGGCTTCGAAGTCCAGGCCACCGCTGACTTCACCAAGGGCGACGTGGTCCTTGATTTCGAAGTCGAAGGCCTTCGGCGTGCCCCAACGACGCACCTCGACGTTGTCGTCTTCGCTGGCACCGACCGGTACGCTGGCGTCCGGCAGGTTGGGGATAGTCAGCAGGATGCCGTCCAGCTCGGCCTGGATGCCATCCAGTTCGGTCTTGCCGGCAGCCAGTTCGTTGGCCATGCGCTCGACGTCAGCCATCAGCGGCGCGATGTCTTCGCCCTTGGCCTTGGCCTGGCCGATGGACTTGGAACGGGCGTTACGCTCGGCCTGCAGCTGCTCGGTGCGGGTCTGCACCGCCTTGCGGCGCTCTTCCAGTGATTCGATGCGCGCGACATCCAGGCTGAAGCCACGGGAGGCCAGGCGATCCGCCACTTCCTGAAGTTGGCCGCGTAACAGTTTGGAATCGAGCATATCGTTCTCTCGTTATGTGTAGGTGTTGGTTCAGAATCGGGTCAGGGACAGGCCGACCCAGGTCGCGAGCAGCCCGCCCACCACGCTGATGCCGGTATAGCCCAAAGCCAGGGGCACTTGCCCGCTTTCCAGCAGGCGTACGGTATCCAGCGAAAAGGAGGAAAAAGTCGTCAGGCCACCGAGGAAGCCGACAATCAGCCCGGCGCGCAGTTCTACCGGCACGATCGGCTTGTGCAGGAACAGGCCATAGAGCAGGCCGATCAGCAGGCAGCCAACCAGGTTGACCGCCAGCGTACCGAGATAGAAGTGCCGTGGCCAGTGGGCAGCCACCCAGTTGGTGGTAGCAAAGCGCAACAAGGTACCGGCAATACCGCCCGCGCTGACGGCGGCAATCAGTGCAATCACGGTTTTCTCCGCTGGCGTGGGCTGTTGCGGTCAAGGTCAGCCAGGTGGCGCAGCTTCTCGCCAATCTTCAGCTCCAGGCCTCGGGGCACCGGCTGGTAATACTGGCGCGGCTCGAGTTCCTCGGGGAAGTAGTCTTCGCCAGCGGCATAGGCATCGGGCTCGTCGTGGGCATAGCGGTACTCGTCACCATAGCCCAACTGCTTCATCAGCTTGGTCGGGGCGTTGCGCAGGTGCAGCGGCACTTCCAGCGAACCATGCTCGGCGGCCTCGCGCAGGGCGGCCTTGAAGCCCATGTAGACCGCGTTGCTCTTGGGCGCGCAGGCGAGGTAGGTGATGGCCTGAGCCACCGCCAGTTCGCCCTCGGGGCTACCCAGACGCTCTTGCACATCCCAGGCCGCCAGGCACAGGCTGAGCGCGCGCGGGTCGGCGTTACCGATGTCTTCACTGGCCATGCGCACCACGCGGCGGGCGATGTACAGCGGGTCGCAGCCGCCGTCGAGCATACGCGCAAACCAGTACAGAGCCCCATCGGGGTTGGAGCCACGCACCGATTTGTGCAACGCGGAAATCTGGTCGTAGAACGCCTCGCCACCCTTGTCGAAACGACGGCGGCTGTCACCGAGCAGGCTCTGCAGCATCTCGACGTCGATCTCGCTGCCGTCTTCAGCCAGGTCCGAGGCGTTTTCCAGGAAGTTGAGCATGCGCCGGCCATCGCCATCGGCGGCAGCCATCAGCATCTTGAAAGCATCGTCGCCAACCCGCAGGTTGCGCTTGCCCAGGCCGCGCTCTTCAGTCAGCGCGCGGTTGACCAGCTTGCGCAGCGCCGCCTCGTCCAGGCTCTTGAGCACGTACACCCGCGCCCGCGACAGCAGTGCGTTGTTCAGCTCGAACGACGGGTTTTCGGTGGTGGCGCCGATGAACAGCAGGGTGCCGTCTTCCACATAAGGCAGGAAGGCATCCTGCTGCGACTTGTTGAAGCGGTGCACCTCGTCGACGAACAGGATGGTACGGCGGCCGTACTGGCCAGCCTGCTGCTTGGCCACCTCAACCGCCTGGCGAATCTCCTTCACACCGGCCAGCACCGCCGACACTGTTTCGAAGTGCGCATCGCAGAACTGCGCCAGCAGCCGCGCAAGGGTGGTCTTGCCCACCCCCGGCGGCCCCCAGAAGATCATCGAGTGCAGCGCCCCCTGCTCCAGCGCCTCGCGCAGCGGTTTGCCGCGCGCCAGCAGGTGCTCCTGGCCGACGTACTCGTCCAGGTTGGACGGGCGCAGGCGAGCCGCCAGGGGCTGGGCGACAGGTTCGCTTCGAAACAGGTCCATGGCGAGCTCTGGTTACTCCTTGATGACGTCCGCGCCTTTAGGGATGTCGAACTTGAACTTGCTGTCCGGCACCGCCTGGTTGGCTTTCACGCCATTGAACAGGATGTTGGTGCGCTGGCCGACGCTGTCGATCAGCTGCATGTCGTTGATCAGGCCCTTGCGGAACGACACGCGCAGCGAGTCGAACAGGGTGTCCTTGGTCTTCGGCTTGAGGGTGAAATCCATCACTTCACCCTGCTCCTTCGAACTGATGTCGAAGCTCTGGCTGATCTTCGACACGTCACCGGACAGCAGCAGCGCCGGGGTCTGGTTCAGGCGCTGATCGAGCTTCTTGATGGTGGCCTGTTCCAGATCCGGATCCCACAGTGTGACGTTCTGGCCATCGGAGACTACCACCTGCTCCTGCGGCGCATCGGTGTGCCAGTAGAACAGGCCCGGGCGCTTGACGGTCATCTTGCCGGACGTTTCCTGCAGGCTGGTGCCGCCGGCGTCCAGAGTCAGCTGGGAGAAGTTGGCCTCGATGGTCTGCGACTTTTCCAGCAATTGGGTCAGGCGTTGTACATCTTGCTCACCGGCATAAGCCGAAACAGTGGCCGACACAGAAGCCGCGGCCAGGGCAGAAACCAACAGCATGCGAATCGCGCGCATGGGAGTCCTCATCGAGCGTTGAAAAGGCCGGACGCCACCGTTGGCGCCCGGCAAGGTGTTCATCAGTCGCGCGGGCCACCCGGGGCAATCACTTCCCGCGAGCCGTTGCTGTTCATGGGGGTGACCACGCCGGCCATTTCCATGGCTTCGATCATGCGGGCGGCGCGGTTGTAGCCGATCTTCAGCTTGCGCTGCACCGCCGAGATGGACGCGCGGCGGCTTTCCAGCACGAATTGCACAGCCTCATCATACAGGGCGTCGCTTTCCGAATCTTCGCCATCGCCACCACCACCTCCGCCGCCTTCAAAGCCGCTGCCGGCCTCTTCGACGCCGTTGAGGATGTCGTCGTTGTAGTCCGGAGCGCCGCGTAACTTCCACGCTTCCACCACGCGGTGCACCTCATCGTCGGAGACGAACGCACCGTGTACACGGATCGGCAGGCTGGTGCCAGGCGGCATGTACAGCATGTCACCGTGGCCCAGCAACTGCTCGGCCCCACCCTGGTCGATAATGGTCCTGGAGTCGATCTTGCTCGACACCTGGAACGCCATACGGGTAGGGATGTTGGCCTTGATCAGGCCGGTAATCACGTCCACCGACGGGCGCTGGGTGGCGAGGATCAGGTGGATACCGGCCGCACGTGCCTTCTGGGCGATACGGGCGATCAGTTCCTCGACCTTCTTGCCGACGATCATCATCATGTCGGCGAATTCGTCGACTACCACCACGATGGTCGGCAGGGTTTTCAGCGCAGGCGGCTCGTCGTCCATGCTCTCGCGGCGGTACAGCGGGTCATGGATGATTTCGCCAGCTTCCTGGGCGTCCTTGATCTTGCGGTTGAAGCCAGCCAGGTTACGCACGCCCATGGCCGCCATCAGCTTGTAGCGCCGCTCCATCTCGGCCACGCTCCAGCGCAGGGCGTTGGCGGCGTCCTTCATGTCGGTGACCACCGGGCACAGCAGGTGCGGGATGCCTTCGTAGATCGACAGTTCGAGCATTTTCGGGTCGATCATGATCAGCCGCGCGTCTTCCGGGCTGGACTTGAACAGGATCGACAGGATCATCGCGTTGACACCCACCGACTTACCGGAACCGGTGGTACCGGCTACCAGCAGGTGCGGCATCTTGGCCAGGTCGGTGATCACTGGCTTGCCGCCGATGTCGTGGCCCAGGGCCAGGGTGACAGGCGATTTCTGCTCATCGTACTGCGGCGTGGCCAGCACTTCGGAGAAGCGCACCATCTGCCGGTTTTCGTTGGGAATCTCGATACCCACGGTGGTCTTGCCTGGGATGACCTCGACGACACGCACACTGGTCACCGCCAGCGAACGCGCCAGGTCCTTGGCCAGGTTGGCGATGCGGCTGACCTTCACGCCGGCGGCCGGCTGGATTTCGTAACGGGTAATCACCGGGCCCGGGTGGATCGAGTCCACCGCCACTTCCACGCCGAATTCCTTGAGCTTGATTTCCAGCAGTTGGCCGACACCGGCCAGGGATTCTGGCGAGTACTCGATCTTCTTCTGTTCGGCCGGGTCGAGGATGGAAATCGACGGCAAGGTGCCTTCCACCGCGCTGTCGACGAACAGCGGTGCCTGTTTCTCCTTCATCACCCGCTTGCTCGGCTCCGGCGCCCTGGCCGGTGTCGGTGGCACGATCATCGGGGCCGCGGCAGGTTGCTCGCGGGAGACAATCGGCTCAAGTGGTGCCAGCGACTCGCGTGGTACCACAGGCTCGCGTGACAGGGTGGGCTCGCGGGGTTCGACCGGCTGGGCAGGTGTTTCTTCACGCCTGAAGATGCGCTCGCGCAGCGCCGGCTTGGCCGGCTCACGCTTGTCTGCAGCCACCGGCGCGGCCTTGACCACCACCGGTTCATCCTCGCGCAGCTGCGCTTCCAGGCGCTTGCGCTCGTTGCGTGCTTCCCACCAACGGTTGGCGGCGCCCTGCACCAGCTCGAACAGGTCAAGGGTGATCTTGCCGGTCAGGTCCATCACCTTGAACCACGACAGGTCGGTGAACACGGTCAGGCCGAACAGGAACAGGGCAATGAACATCAGCGTGCTGCCCTGCACGTTCAGCAGGTTGCGCGCCAGGTCGCCCAGGCTCTCGCCCAGTGCACCACCGGCGGAGAACGGCATGCTCGCCGGCGGGTGGAAATGGATATGCGCCAGCGCCGCGCCAGACAGCACCAGGAACACCAGGCCGATCAGCCGCCAGGAAAACAGCCAGCCGCTCCAGTCCCAGGGCTGGTGGCGCTCGCGGAAGATCTGCCAGGTCTTTATCGCCAGCAGCAGCGGGAAGATGTAGGCGAAATACCCCAGCACCATGAACAGGATGTCGGCGAAGTAGGCACCGGCACGCCCGGCGGCGTTCTGCACCTGGTCGACGTTGCTGGTGTGGCTGAAGCCCGGGTCCGACGTGTCGTAGGTCAGCAGCGCCATCCACAGGTACAGGCACAGGGCGCCGACAGCGATCAACGCACCTTCCTTGAGGCGATAATGCAGCTGCTGCCGCCACAGGGGGACGGGCAAGGGAGCTGGAGTTGCGGTGGATTTCTTCAAAACGCGTCTATTCCTGCGCGTGCTGCGCGTCCAATAGTGATCGGCCGACGGTGCGGCCAATGAACCACTACTTTTAACATTACTGCCCGCCCACTGCCATGACGGCACACCGTAAGGAGCTTGAGTGGGGGCGACTTTCGTATACCTGCAATTTGAGCACGCATTGTCTTCTGTGACAAAGGCTTATGCTGTGTTTTTGCACAGGTGTGACAGCAAATGTAGCGGATGGTGCCTGCGGTTTCATGAATGTGTAGGAAATTGCCTATTTTCATCGCCTGTGCCGGCCTCTTCGCGGGCTTGCCCGCTCCCACAGGTATTGCAACACCCCTGAAGGCAGCAGGGCCCCTGTGGGAGCGGGTTCACCCGCGAAGAGGCCACAACCATTGACCCTGCCATGCGCGCAAGCCATGCTGAGCCCTCCCCTCCCCCACCGCACGATAGACCATGCTCACCTGGCTGACCCGCGACTCGCTGACCTTCCCGCCCCTGGAAAAGGCCCTGCACGACCCCAACGGCCTGCTCGCCGCCGGCGGCGACCTGAGCCCCGAGCGCCTCGTACAGGCCTACCGCCATGGCTGCTTCCCGTGGTACCAGGACGGCCAGCCGATTCTCTGGTGGTCACCCGACCCGCGCACGGTGCTGTTCCCGGACCAGCTGCACGTATCGCGTTCGCTGGCCAAGCTGATGCGCCAAGGCCGCTACCAGGTCAGCTTCGACACCGACTTCGACGCCGTCATCGCCGCCTGCGCCGCGCCGCGTGATTACGCCGACGGCACCTGGATCACCGATACCATGCGCGCCGCCTACTGCGAGCTGCACCGGCGCGGCATCGCCCATTCGGTGGAGGTGCGCCAGAACGGCGAACTGGTCGGCGGCCTGTACGGCCTGGCCATGGGCCAGCTGTTCTTCGGCGAGTCGATGTTCAGCCGCGCCGACAACGCCTCCAAGGTCGGCTTCGTGACCCTGGTCAACCACCTGCGCCAGGCCGGTTTCGTCCTCATCGACTGCCAGATGCCGACCAATCACCTGCACAGCCTGGGCGCTCACGCCATCAGCCGTGCCGAGTTCGCCGGCTACCTGGCACGCCACCTCGACCAGCCCAACAGCGCCACTTGGGTTTCCTAGGCGAGTTCCCATAGCTGGCTTACACTTAAAACAAAGTCTCACCGAGGGGGTTGATCATGACAGAGTTGGCGCGGTTGAAGTTCTATGCCACTCAGCCCCACTCCTGCAGTTACCTGCCCGACGAACAGGCAACCACGCTATTCCTCGACCCCAGTCAGCCGATGGATGTGCACGTGTACGCCGATTTGTCGGAAATGGGCTTCCGTCGCAGCGGCGATCACCTGTACCGCCCGCACTGCCAGAACTGCAATGCCTGCGTGCCAGCACGCATCCCGGCTGCGCGCTTCATCCCCAACCGCCAGCAACGGCGCATCCTCAAGCGTAACGCCGATCTGACCGTGACCGCGGCACGCCCGGCATTCAAGGAAGAGTACTTCGAGCTATACCGGCGCTATATCGAAACGCGCCATGCCGACGGTGACATGTACCCGCCCAGCCGCGACCAGTTCTCCACCTTCCTGGTACGCGACCTGCCGTTCTGCTGGTTCTACGAGTTCCGCCTGGAAGGCCGCTTGATGGCGGTAGCGGTATGCGACCTGCTGCCCAACGGCCTGTCGGCGGTATACACCTTCTACGAGCCGGACGAAGAACGCCGCAGCCTGGGCCGCTTCGCCATCCTCTGGCAGATCACCGAAGCCCTGCGCCAGAACCTGGAGGCGGTCTACCTGGGTTACTGGATCAAGAACTGCAAGAAAATGAACTACAAGACGCAGTATCGGCCTATCGAGCTGTTGATAAATCAGCGCTGGGTCACCCTCAACTGAAAGGCATTGGCTTGATACACAGTTTTCGGGCATAATCCACGCCACTTTTTTGCCCGGTGCGGTTATGCGTCGGGCCAACACTGGATCCGAGGGCTCTACTGCATGTCGAAAGAAGACAGCTTCGAAATGGAAGGTACTGTCGTCGACACCCTGCCCAACACCATGTTCCGCGTGGAGTTGGAAAACGGGCACGTCGTAACCGCGCACATCTCCGGAAAAATGCGCAAGAACTACATCCGTATTCTCACTGGCGACAAGGTCCGCGTCGAGCTGACGCCCTACGACCTGAGCAAGGGCCGCATCACCTACCGTGCGCGCTAAGCTCAAGCCATGAAAAAGCCCGGCCATGTGCCGGGCTTTTTTGTACCTGTCAGATTGCAGGGGCTGCGTAGCAGCCCTGTGGGAGCGGGTTCACCCGCGAAGAGCCCAACGCGATGGATGGCACCGGCTGCGCCGGTGTTCGCGGCTAAAGCCGCTCCCACAGGTACAGCCCTGCCCCGTTTTCACGCAACCTCGGCCGTCGTCTCGAAGTCGAACACCAGCTCGCCATCACGCAGGTCGACATGCACCACGCCACCATGCTCGGCCAGTTCGCCAAACAGGATCTCCTCGGCCAGCGGCCGCTTGATCTTGTCCTGGATCAGCCGCGCCATCGGCCGTGCACCCATCTGCACGTCGTAGCCCGAGGCCGCCAGCCAGCCACGTGCATCATCGCTGACTTCCAGCAGCACACGCTTGTCTTCCAGCTGCGCCTGCAGTTCGATAAGGAACTTGTCGACGATGCTTTTGATCGTCTCGTGGCTCAGGCGGCCGAACTGGATGATGGTATCCAGGCGGTTGCGGAACTCCGGCGTGAAGCTCTTGCGGATGACTTCCATGGCATCGGACGCATGGTCCTGATGGGTGAAGCCGATCGACGCCCGTGCGGCGGTTTCTGCGCCCGCGTTGGTGGTCATTATCAGGATCACGTTACGGAAGTCGGCCTTGCGCCCGTTGTTGTCGGTCAGGGTGCCGTGATCCATCACCTGCAGCAGCAGGTTGAAGACTTCCGGGTGAGCCTTCTCGATTTCGTCGAGCAGCAATACGCAGTGCGGTTGCTTGGTGATCGCCTCGGTCAGCAAACCACCCTGATCGAAGCCAACATAACCAGGAGGCGCACCAATCAGGCGCGACACAGTGTGGCGCTCCATGTACTCGGACATGTCGAAGCGCACCAGCTCAACACCCAGTGCCTTGGCCAGCTGCCGCGCTGCTTCGGTCTTGCCGACGCCGGTCGGGCCGGCAAACAGGAACGAACCGACGGGCTTGTCTGGCGACTTGAGGCCGGCACGGGACAGCTTGATGGCGGTGGCCAGCGAATCGATCGCCTGGTCCTGACCAAATACAGTCAGCTTCAGGTCACGCTCGAGGTTACGCAGCAGCTCCTTGTCGGAACTGGTGACATGCTTCGGCGGAATCCGCGCGATCTTGGCAACGATGTCTTCGACCTGCGGCACGTCGATGCGCTTGACGCGGTTGGCCTCCGGCTGCAGGCGCTGGTACGCACCGGCTTCGTCGATCACGTCAATGGCCTTGTCCGGCATGTGCCGATCATTGATGTAGCGCGAGGCCAGTTCAGCGGCGGCGCGCAGGGCTTCGTCGCTGTACTCGATGTTGTGGTGGCTTTCGAAGCGCCCTTTCAGGCCACGCAGGATGCCCACGGTGTCTTCGACCGACGGCTCGCTGACATCGACCTTCTGGAAGCGCCGCGCCAGGGCACGGTCCTTCTCGAAGATGCCGCGGAACTCCTGGAAGGTGGTCGAGCCGATGCAACGAATTTCACCGGAAGACAGCAGTGGCTTGAGCAGGTTGGAGGCATCCATCACCCCGCCCGAAGCCGCACCGGCACCGATGATGGTGTGGATTTCGTCGATGAACAGGATAGCCTGCGGGCGCTTGCGCAGCTCGCCCAGCAGCGCCTTGAAGCGCTTCTCGAAGTCGCCGCGGTATTTGGTACCGGCCAACAGGGCGCCAAGGTCGAGGGAATACACCACGCTCTGCGCCAGCAGGTCAGGCACCTGGCCATCGACGATTCGCTTGGCCAGGCCTTCTGCAATGGCCGTCTTGCCCACGCCAGCCTCACCCACCAGCAGCGGGTTGTTCTTGCGCCGACGGGCGAGGATCTGCGCCACGCGCTCCACTTCCTGCTCGCGGCCTACCAGCGGGTCGATACGGCCGGCACGGGCCAGTTCGTTCAGGTTGCTGGCATAGGCATCCAGCGGGTTGCTCGAAGAGGCGGTATCGCCGCCCTCTTCGTCCTGCATTTCCTGGTCGCTTTCGGAATGCGAACCATGGCCTGGCACCTTGGAGATGCCATGGGCAATGTAGTTGACCACGTCGATGCGGGCCACGCTCTGCTGCTTGAGCAGGAACACGGCCTGGCTTTCCTGTTCGCTGAAGATCGCCACCAGCACGTTGGCGCCGGTGACTTCACGCTTGCCGGAGCTTTGCACGTGGAACACGGCACGCTGCAGCACACGCTGGAAGCCCAGGGTCGGCTGGGTTTCGCGGTCTTCGTCGTTGACCGGGATCAGGGGTGTGGTGGAATCGATGAACTCTTGCAGGTCGTGCTTGAGCTTGTCGAGATTGGCGCCACAGGCGCGCAGAACGGTCGCGGCAGCCTCATTGTCAAGGAGTGCCAGCAGCAGATGCTCGACGGTCATGAACTCATGACGCTTCGAACGAGCCTCCTTGAAGGCAAGATTGAGGGTGACTTCGAGCTCGCGGTTTAACATAGCTTCACCTCATACCCAAGTGGTCGGCGATTAACCGTCCTTCTCGATTTCACAGAGTAGCGGATGCTGGCTTTCCCTGGCGTATTGGTTGACCTGCATAGCCTTTGTTTCGGCGATGTCACGGGTAAACAATCCGCAAACTGCCCGCCCTTCGGTATGGACGGTCAGCATGATCTTGGTCGCCAGCTCGCGGTTCAAATTGAAGAACGTCTCGAGCACTTCGACGACGAAATCCATCGGCGTGTAGTCATCGTTGAACAAAACCACCTTGTACATCGGTGGCGCCTGCAGGATCGGCTTGGCTTCCTGAACTGCAAGACCTGAGCCGTCGTCCTCATTCGATTGCGGGCGATCCTGATTGAATGTTAGTCGAATCTCACTAGGTGCATGCATGGAAAGAATTTCATCATGAGCGACAGGTTAAGGTTGTGGATTGACCGCACAGGCCGCAGCCAGCGTAGGCGCCGGGCGACCTTGACTATCGGCAAAACGGTGTTACAACCAATAAGAACCCACCGTGGTCGATAAAGATCCGCGCAGTCAACCAGATTTTTCGCATGGTTCGTATGCGGATGAAGTGGATGATACTCCAGTCATGGAGTCCTTTGCAGAGGGACATAGGGATGGCAAGCGGTAAAGTCAAGTGGTTCAACAATGCCAAAGGCTATGGATTCATCAATGAAGAGGGCAAGGATGAAGACTTGTTCGCTCATTACTCGGCCATCCAGATGGACGGATACAAGACACTCAAGGCCGGCCAGGCCGTGAGCTTCGAAATCGTCCAGGGTCCCAAAGGCCTGCACGCGGTGAACATCTGCAGCGCCACTACCGCCACAACCGTCAGCCCGCAGCAAACCGGCAGCACTGCCGACGCCTGACTTGCCGCGCCGTCTGCCGACATACGAAAAGACCGGCCGCTTCTGGAAGCGGCCGGTTTTTCATTGCCTCACATATGCTTGATCATTTCATCGCCGAAGCCTGAACTGCTCACCAGCCTGGCGCCGTCCATCAGGCGTTCGAAGTCATAGGTCACGGTCTTGGCGGCAATCGCGCCGTTGGTGCCCTTGATGATCAGGTCGGCCGCCTCGGTCCAGCCCATGTGCCGCAGCATCATCTCCGCCGAGAGGATCACCGAACCCGGGTTGACCTTGTCCTGCCCGGCATACTTGGGCGCAGTGCCGTGGGTGGCCTCGAACATGGCCACGGTGTCGGACAGGTTGGCACCCGGCGCAATGCCGATACCGCCTACTTCCGCCGCCAGGGCGTCAGACAGGTAGTCACCGTTGAGGTTGAGAGTGGCGATCACGTCGTACTCGGCCGGGCGCAGCAGGATCTGCTGGAGCATGGCGTCGGCGATAGCATCCTTGACGATAACCTCGCGACCGGTCTTGGGGTTCGTGAACTTCATCCACGGGCCGCCATCGAGCAGTTCGGCACCGAACTCGTCACGCGCCACTTCGTAGCCCCAGTCCTTGAAGGCACCCTCGGTGAATTTCATGATGTTGCCCTTGTGCACCAGGGTCAGCGACTCGCGGTCGTTGTCCACCACGTACTGCAGAGCCTTGCGCACCAGGCGCTTGGTACCCTCGCGGGACACCGGCTTGATGCCAATGCCGCAGTCCTGGTCGAAGCGGATCTTGGTAACGCCCATTTCCTCCTTGAGGAACTTGATCACTTTGTTCGCCTCGGGCGAACCGGCCTTCCACTCGATGCCGGCATAGATGTCCTCGGAGTTCTCGCGGAAGATCACCATGTCCACATCGCCAGGTTTTTTCACCGGGCTCGGCACGCCCTGGAACCACAACACCGGGCGCAGACACACGTACAGGTCGAGTTGCTGGCGCAAGGCCACGTTGAGCGAACGGATGCCACCGCCCACCGGGGTGGTCAGCGGCCCTTTGATCGACACTACGTAATCACGCACGGCATCGAGGGTTTCCTGGGGTAGCCAGGTGTCCTGGTCGTACACCTGGGTGGCTTTTTCGCCGGCGTACACCTCCATCCAGGCGATCTTGCGCTTGCCACCGTAGGCCTTCTGCACGGCGGCGTCGACCACCTTGATCATTACCGGCGAGACATCGACGCCGATCCCGTCGCCCTCGATATAAGGAATGATCGGGTTGTCAGGAACGTTGAGCGAATGGTCGGCATTAACGGTGATCCTGGCGCCGTCGGTCGGAACCTTGATTTTCTGGTATCCCATGCTTGCACTACTCCGCTGTCGGGTGTGATTGGACATCATGCGATCCACTGAGCCTAAACCACATCTGCCGACCTGCAAGGCATGCGACAACCCGCCACATTGCCGCTTAGTCTTTGGTCTTATAAGTGGGCCTATATCACTTGGCCTTGCTGATTAGCCCGAATGGTTTGGTATACTGCGCCGCGACCGAAGGGTCATCGGGGCGATCCCTTGGAAAAATGCGGACCGCCCTCGGCCACGAATGGCCATGAAGCCTGGGTTGTTACCGCAGCTCGGCACTTGACGCTCGACTGATGCATCCACCATCACCGCTCGCAGCCTCTCGACTTTCCGCTCATGGCGTTGCCAGGGCGATGCGCCTACCCTGCGCACCACGAGACTCGAGCACGCTCAGCACACAGAGAGTTAACCCGCATGCCCACCCGTTCCAAGATCATCTATACCTTCACCGACGAAGCCCCCGCCCTCGCCACTTACTCGCTGCTGCCGATCATCGAAGCCTTCACCGCTTCGGCTGACATCGCCGTCGAAACCCGCGACATCTCCCTGGCTGGCCGTATCCTCGCCGCCTTCCCGGAGCAACTGGGCGCAGAGAAGCAAGTAGGCGATCACCTGGCGGAACTGGGCCAGCTGGCTACCACCCCTGAAGCCAACATCATCAAGCTGCCGAACATCAGCGCCTCGGTACCGCAGCTCAAAGCCGCGATCAAGGAACTGCAAGGCAAGGGCTTCAACATCCCTGACTACGCCGACGAGCCGGCCACCGCGCAAGAGAAAGAATCCCGCGCCCGCTACGACCGTATCAAGGGCTCCGCCGTGAACCCGGTACTGCGCGAAGGCAACTCCGACCGCCGCGCACCGCTGTCGGTCAAGAACTACGCCCGCAAGCACCCGCACAAGATGGGCGCCTGGGCTGCCGACTCCAAGTCGCACGTTGCCCACATGACCCACGGCGACTTCTACGGCAGCGAGAAAGCCGCACTGATCGAAGCTGATGACAGCCTGCGCATCGAGCTGGTCGGCAAAGACGGCAGCACCACCGTACTGAAAGAAAAGACCGCGGTAAAAGCCGCCGAAGTCATCGACTGCGCCACCATGAGCCGCAAGGCCCTGAAAGCCTTCATCGCCGAGCAGATCGCCGATGCCAAGGCCTCCGGCGTGCTGCTGTCGGTACACCTGAAAGCCACCATGATGAAGGTCTCCGACCCGATCATGTTCGGCGTCATCGTCGAAGAGTTCTACAACGACGTGCTGGCCAAGCACGCCGCCGCCTTGGCTGAAGTAGGCTTCAACGCCAACAACGGCATCGGCGACCTGTACGCCCGCATCAAGGACCTGCCCGCCGAGAAGCAGGCCGAGATCGAAGCCGACATCCAGGCCCTGTACGCCCAGCGCCCTGCCCTGGCCATGGTCAACTCCGACAAAGGCATCACCAACCTGCACGTGCCGAGCGACGTCATCGTCGACGCCTCGATGCCGGCCATGATCCGTGACTCGGGCAAGATGTGGAACGCCGCCGGCGAACTGCAAGACGCCAAGGCGATCATCCCGGACCGCTGCTACGCCGGCATCTACCAGGCCACCATCGAAGACTGCAAGGCCAATGGCGCCTTCGACCCGACCACCATGGGCAGCGTGCCGAACGTTGGCCTGATGGCACAGAAAGCCGAAGAGTACGGCTCCCACGACAAGACCTTCCAGATCAAGGCCGACGGTGTCGTTCGCGTAGTCGACAGCAAAGGCAAGGTCGTTCTCGAGCAGAACGTCGAAGCCGGTGACATCTTCCGCATGTGCCAGGTCAAGGACGCGCCGATCCAGGACTGGGTCAAGCTGGCCGTCAACCGTGCCCGCCTGAGCAACACGCCGGCAGTGTTCTGGCTGGACCCGGCCCGCGCCCACGACGGCGTGATGATCGAGAAGGTGCAGAAGTACCTGAAGGATCACGACACCAGTGGCCTGGACATCCGCATCCTGGCACCGGTCGACGCCATCAAGTTCTCCCTGGCCCGCATCCGCGAAGGCAAGGACACCATCTCGGTGACCGGCAACGTGCTGCGTGACTACCTGACCGACCTGTTCCCGATCATGGAGCTGGGCACCAGCGCCAAGATGCTGTCGATCGTACCGCTGATGAGCGGCGGCGGCCTGTTCGAAACCGGCGCCGGCGGTTCGGCACCGAAGCACGTGCAGCAGCTGGTGGAAGAGAACTTCCTGCGTTGGGACTCGCTGGGCGAATTCCTGGCCCTGGCCGCTTCCCTGGAGCACCTGGGCAACACCTACGACAACCCGCGCGCCAAAGTGCTGGCCAGCACCCTGGACCAGGCCACTGGCAAGTTCCTCGACACCAACAAGTCGCCGTCGCGCAAAGTCGGTGGCATCGACAACCGCGGTAGCCACTTCTACCTGACCCTGTACTGGGCCCAGGCCCTGGCTGCACAGAACGACGATGCTGCCCTGCAGGCACGCTTCGCACCACTGGCCAAGACCCTGACCGAGAACGAGGAGACCATCGTCGCCGAGCTCAACGCTGTCCAGGGCAAGCCGGCCGACATCGGTGGCTACTACGCCCCGGATGCCGAGCTGACCGCCAAGGTGATGCGCCCAAGCCAGACCCTGAACAGCGCCATTGCCGCCCTGTAAGGTTCGCTTGAAGTAACAGCACAAACCCCGGCCACGCACCGGGGTTTGTGCTTTCTGGACAAATGATATCTAGCGGCCAACACCTACCCTGTGGGAGCGGGTTTACCCGCGAATGCGATGCTGAAGCTACCGACGCATTCGCGAGTAAACCCGCTCCCACAGGGCCCGTGCCGGCCCTTATGGAGCTGTTCATGACCTGGCAACCCCACATCACCGTCGCCACCATCGTCGAACACGAAGGCAAGTTCCTCTTCGTCGAAGAATTCAAAGCCAACAAGCACGTATTCAACCAGCCCGCCGGCCACCTCGAACCCAACGAGACCCTGCCCCAGGCCGCCCTGCGCGAAACCCTCGAAGAGACCGCCTGGGAAGTCGAGCTCACCGGCGTAGTCGGCATCTACCTGTACACTGCACCAAGCAACGGCGTGACCTACCAGCGCATCTGCTTCGCAGCCCGCCCCGTGCGTCACCACGCCGACATGGCGCTGGACAGCGACATCGTCCGCGCCGTTTGGCTGACCCGCGACGAACTGCTGGCCGACCCCGCCCGCTGGCGCAGTGAGCTGGTGCCACGCTGCCTCGACGACTACCTCAAGGGCCCCTTGCACAGCCTCGACCTGCTGCGCGACTGACGCGCCGCCCCGGGTTTGATAGAATCGGATCTTTTCCCCCTTGATACACACCGGTAACCATGACCAGCCCAGCACTCAAAGACCCCGCCAAGACCCGCGTCATCGTCGGCATGTCCGGCGGCGTGGACTCTTCTGTCTCCGCCCTTCTGCTCATGGAGCAGGGCTACCAGGTGGAAGGGCTGTTCATGAAGAACTGGGAAGAAGACGACGGCACCGAATACTGTACCGCCCGTGAAGACCTGGCCGACGCGCAGGCCGTGTGCGACCGTATCGGTATCAAGCTGCACACCGCCAACTTCGCCGCCGAATACTGGGACAACGTGTTCGAGCACTTCCTCGAGGAGTACAAGGCTGGCCGCACGCCCAACCCGGACATCCTCTGTAATCGCGAAATCAAGTTCAAGGCGTTCCTCGACTATGCCCTGTCGCTGGGTGCCGACCTGATCGCCACCGGTCACTACGTGCGCCGCCGCGACACCGGTGAACTCACCGAACTGCTCAAGGGCCTGGACCCGAACAAGGACCAGAGCTACTTCCTGCACGCCGTCGGCGGCAAGGAAATCGCCCGCACCCTGTTCCCGGTCGGCGAGCTGGAAAAGCCCGAAGTACGCGCCATTGCCGAAAAGCATGGCCTGGCCACCGCCAAGAAGAAGGACTCCACCGGCATCTGCTTCATCGGCGAGCGCCGCTTCAGCGACTTCCTCAAGCAGTACCTGCCGGCCCAGCCGGGCGACATCGAAACCACCGACGGTGAAGTGATCGGCCGCCATCACGGCCTGATGTACCACACCATCGGCCAGCGCCAGGGCCTGGGCATTGGCGGCCTGAAGGACGCCGGCGACGAGCCGTGGTACGTGCTGCACAAGGATCTGACCCGCAACGTGCTGGTGGTCGGCCAGGGTAACGAACACCCGTGGTTGTTCTCCCGCGCCCTGCTGGCTTCGGAAATCTTCTGGGTCAACCCGGTCGACCTCAGCAGCCCGCGCCAGCTCACCGCCAAGGTGCGTTACCGCCAAAGCGACCAGCAGTGCACCCTGGAACTGACCGAAAGCGGTTACCGCGCGGTGTTCGACGAACCGCAACGCGCCGTCACCCCGGGCCAGTCGGTGGTGTTCTACGACGGCGAAGTGTGCCTGGGCGGCGGCGTGATCGAAGCCGCCGAGCCGTGGAGCCCGCGCGCATGAGCAACCTGCAGGAGCAGCTGATTGCGTTGGGTGGCGTGTTCCAGGCCGCTGTACTGGTCGACCGCATCGCCCGCACCGGCCAGGCCAGCGAGGCCAACATCGGTTGCATGCTGGGCAGCCTGCTGGTCCGTGACCCCAAGGACACCCTGGAGGTGTTCGGCGGTGACGACCTGAACCTGCGCGACGGCTACCGCGCGCTGGTCGGCGCGCTGGAGCGCGACCCCAGCAGCCTGCAGCGCGAGCCGCTGCGCTACGCCCTGTCGATGCTGGGCCTGGAGCGCCAGCTGAACAAGCGTGGCGACCTGCTCGACACCATCGGCAACCGCCTGCCGCAAATCCAGTCCCAGGCCGAGCATTTCGGCCTGGTTCATGAAAACGTCATCGCTTCCAGTGGAGCCTTGTACCAGGACACCCTGAGCACCTTGCGCCAGCGTATCCAGGTGCACGGCGACATGCGCTTCCTGCAGCAGGCCAGCAACGCCTCCAAGATCCGCGCCCTGCTGCTGGCCGGCATCCGCGCCGCACGCCTGTGGCGCCAGCTTGGCGGGCACCGCTGGCAGCTGGTGTTCAGCCGGCGCAAGCTGCTGAACGAACTGTACGACATGATGCGTTCGCCTTCCTGACACAGTAGGAGCGGCCGCTCCCACAGGCGCTCCTACACTGGGACCACGAAATGCGTTTTAGGCCCGACCTTTGGTCAGCCACCCGACTCGGGCGCAAAATTCATGTATGATATGCGCCCTTCCAAAAGCCTGACTGTCCGAGAACACCCCATGCAGCTCTCTTCGCTCACTGCGGTTTCCCCTGTAGACGGCCGTTATGCCGGCAAAACCCAGGCCTTGCGCCCCATTTTCAGCGAGTTCGGCCTGATCCGCTTCCGCGCCCTGGTCGAAGTACGCTGGCTGCAGCGCCTGGCCGCCCACCCGCAGATCGGCGAAGTGCCGGCGTTCTCCGCCGAAGCCAACGCCCTGCTGGACAGCCTGGCCACCGACTTCAAGCTCGAACACGCCGAACGCGTCAAGGAAATCGAGCGCACCACCAACCACGACGTCAAGGCGATCGAATACCTCCTGAAGGAGCAGGCCGCCAAGCTGCCTGAGCTGGCCAAGGTCAGCGAGTTCATCCACTTCGCCTGCACCAGCGAGGACATCAACAACCTGTCCCACGCCCTGATGCTGCGCGCCGGCCGTGACGAAGTGCTGCTGCCGCTGATGCGCCAGATCGCCGATGCCATCCGCACCCTGGCCCATGCCCACGCCGACGTGCCAATGCTGTCGCGCACCCATGGCCAGCCAGCTTCGCCGACCACTCTGGGTAAAGAGCTGGCCAACGTCGTGTACCGCCTGGAGCGCCAGATCGCCCAGGTTGCCGCCGTGCCGTTGCTGGGCAAGATCAACGGCGCCGTGGGCAACTACAACGCCCACCTGTCGGCCTACTCGCAGATCGACTGGGAGCAGAACGCCCGCGCCTTCATCGAAGACGAGCTGGGCCTGCAGTTCAACCCGTACACCACCCAGATCGAGCCGCACGACTACATCGCCGAGCTGTTTGACGCCATCGCCCGCTTCAACACCATCCTGATCGACTTCGACCGTGATGTGTGGGGCTACATCTCGCTGGGCTACTTCAAGCAGAAGACCGTTGCCGGCGAAATCGGCTCGTCGACCATGCCGCACAAGGTCAACCCGATCGACTTCGAAAACTCCGAAGGCAACCTGGGTATCGCCAACGCGCTGTTCCAGCACCTGGCCAGCAAGCTGCCGATCTCGCGCTGGCAGCGTGACCTGACCGACTCCACCGTGCTGCGCAACCTGGGCGTGGGCTTTGCCCACAGCGTCATCGCCTACGAAGCCAGCCTGAAAGGCATCGGCAAGCTGGAAGTCAACGAAGCCCGCATCGCCGCCGACCTGGACGCCTGCTGGGAAGTGCTGGCCGAGCCGATCCAGACCGTGATGCGCCGCTTCAACATCGAAAACCCCTACGAGAAGCTCAAAGAGCTGACCCGTGGCAAGGGCATCACCCCGGAAGCGCTGCTGACCTTCATCGACGGCCTGGACATGCCAGCCGACGCCAAGGCCGAGCTCAAGCAGCTGACCCCTGCTACCTACATCGGCAACGCGGCAGCACAGGCCAAACGCATCTAAGCTGAGCGTCGCGTTCAACGCCCGGCCTGGCCGGGCGTTTTTATTCCCGGACGAAAATTACATTTTTTCAATAGGTTGAACATGAATCCTGATACTCCACTGCAGCTGCTCGGCGGCATCTCGGCCCGCGAATTCATGCGCGACTACTGGCAGAAGAAGCCGCTGCTGGTGCGCCAGGCCTTCCCGGACTTCATCAGCCCGATCGACCCCGACGAGCTGGCCGGCCTGGCCCTGGAAGAGGAAGTAGAGTCGCGTATCGTGCTCGAGCACGGCGCGCACCCATGGGAGCTGCGCCGCGGCCCGTTCACCGAGGACACCTTCGCCGAGCTGCCGGAAAAGGACTGGACCCTGCTGGTGCAGGCCGTCGACCAGTTCGTCCCGGAAGTGGCCGAACTGCTGGAAAACTTCCGTTTCCTGCCTAGCTGGCGCATCGATGACGTGATGATCAGCTTTGCCGCCCCCGGTGGCAGCGTCGGCCCGCACTTCGATAACTACGACGTGTTCCTGCTGCAGGGTCACGGCCAGCGCAACTGGAAAATCGGCCAGATGTGCAGCAGCGACAGCTCGCTGCTGGAGCACGCCGACCTGCGAATCCTTGCCGAATTCGAGCAGAGCGATGAGTGGACCCTGGAGCCGGGCGACATGCTCTACCTGCCACCGCGCCTGGCCCATTACGGCGTGGCCGTGGACGACTGCCTGACCTACTCGGTCGGCTTCCGTGCACCGAGCGCCGCCGAAGTGCTGACCCACTTCACCGACTTCCTCGGCCAGTTCCTGCCCGATGAAGAACGCTACAGCGACGCCGACGCCCAGCCGGTCAGCGACCCGCACCAGATCCAGCACGACGCCCTCGACCGCCTGAAGGCACTGCTCGACAAGCACATGGGCGACAAGGACCTGCTGCTGACCTGGTTCGGCCAGTTCATGACCGAGCCGCGCTACCCCGAGCAGATCGTTGGTGAAGAACTGTCCGAGGAAGAGCTGATCGACGCCCTGGAACAAGGCGCCATCCTGATCCGCAACCCGAGCGCCCGCCTGGCCTGGTCGGAATTCGAAGAAGACCTGCTGCTGTTCGCCAGCGGCCGCAGCTGCCCGCTGCCAGGCAAACTGCGCGAGCTACTGAAGCTGGTTTGCGCGGCCGACGCCCTGCACATCGATAACCTGGGCGAATGGCTGCAGGATGAAGATGGCCTTATGCTGGTACAGCAGCTGGTCAAACAAGGAAGCCTGGGATTCGCCAATGAATAAGATTCGTGTGCGCCTTGCCGACTGGCACAAGGACAACGCCGACATCCGCCGCATCCGCGAAGCGGTGTTCATTGCCGAACAGCACGTGCCGCCGGAGCTGGAGTGGGACTCGGACGACCCGACCGCCGCGCACTTCCTGGCCCTGGAAGGCGACTACCCGATCGGCACCGCCCGCCTGCTGCCTGACGGCACCATTGGTCGGGTCTCGGTACTGAAAGACTGGCGCGGCCTGAAGGTGGGTGACGCGCTGATGAACGCGGTGATTGTCGAAGCCCAGAATCGCGACCTGAAGCAGCAGATGCTCAGCGCCCAGGTGCACGCCACGCCATTCTACGAGCGGCTGGGTTTTCGCGTAGTCAGCGAAGAGTTCCTCGAAGCCGGCATCCCGCACGTGGACATGGTACGCGACTCGCGCGCCTGATCCATAACCTCCCCACAAGGCCCCCTCGAATTCTGAAAATTGTGGAGGCCTTGTGGGAGCGGGTTCACCCGCGAAGAGGCCGGTACAGCCAAAGACACCCCTCCTGACAAAAAACCTGTACATCCATCCAGATAAAACTTGCCTCCGCGCCCCCGCTTGCGCATCCTATTGCCCATCACCCCCGATGAAGCGTCCCCGGCCATGCGCCTGTTCCTCTGCGAAAAACCCTCCCAGGCAAAAGACATCGCCAAAGTGCTCGGCGCCAACCGCAAGGGCGATGGCTGCTGGCAAGGCACCGACGTCTGCGTGACCTGGTGCATCGGCCACCTGCTGGAAACCGCCCCGCCCGACAGCTACGACGAACGCTACAAGCGCTGGAACCTGGCCGACCTGCCGATCATCCCGGAGAAGTGGAAGATGCTGGTCAAGCCCAAGACCGCCAGCCAGTTCAAGGCGGTCAAGCGCCTGCTCGGCGAAGCGCGCGAACTGGTTATCGCCACCGACGCCGACCGCGAAGGCGAAATGATCGCCCGCGAACTGGTCGAGCATTGCCGCTACCGCGGCCCGGTGCAGCGCCTGTGGCTCTCGGCACTGGACGACGCCTCCATCCGCAAGGCCCTGGCGCGCCTGCTGCCGGGCCACGAAACCTTCAACCTGTACCACTCGGCGCTGGGCCGCTCCCGCGCCGACTGGTTGATCGGCATGAACATGAGCCGGCTGTTCACCCTGCTGGGCCGGCAATCCGGCTATCAGGGCGTGCTGCCGGTGGGCCGGGTGCAAACGCCCACCTTGCGCCTGGTGGTCGACCGCGACCGCAGCATCGCCGACTTCGTGCCAGTGCCGTTCTGGGCCATCGACGTGCAGCTCGAACACGCAGGCTTTGGCTTCAACGCCCAATGGCGCGCCCCCGAGGGCGCCTGCGACGACCAGGGCCGCTGCCTGAACCAGGCCCTGGCGCAGCAGGCTGCCGCCGACATCGGCAAGGCGGGTACTGCCCGCGCCGTCAAGGTGACCACCGAGCGTGTGCGTGAAGCGGCACCCCTGCCCTTCGACCTGGGCACGTTGCAGGAGCTGTGCTCGAAAAAATTCGGCCTCGGCGCCCAGGAAACCCTCGACATCGCCCAAGCCCTGTACGAAACCCACAAGCTGATCACCTACCCGCGCAGCGACTGCGGCTACCTGCCGCAAAGCCAGCACGCCGAAGCGCCAGCCATCCTCGCTGCCTTGCAACGTGCCGATGCCAGCCTGGCGCCACTGCAGCCCTACCTGGAGCCACAGCGTCGCTCGCGGGCGTGGAACGACGCCAAGGTCAGCGCCCACCATGGCATCATCCCGACTGCCGCAGCCAGCGACCCATCGCGCCTGCCAGCCAAGCACAAGGCGGTGTACACCCTGATCCGCGCCCGCTACCTGGCGCAGTTCCTGCCCAACCACGAATACGACCGCACCCAGGCCGACTTCGACTGCGCCGGCCATGCCCTGCGCGCAGTAGGCAAGCAGATCGTCGAACCAGGCTGGCGCCGTGCGCTGCCCGAAGCGCTGACCCCGACCAAGGGCCGCGAAGCGCCACCCGCCCAGGTGCTGCCAGCGCTGCGCGAAGGCCAGGACTGCAGCGTACAGGGCCTGCAATTGAAAGACCTGTGGACCCAGCCGCCCAAACCGTTCACCGAAGGCGACCTGATCAAGGCGATGAAGAACGTCGCCAAGCTGGTGGATGACCCACGGCTGAAGCAGAAGCTCAAGGAAACCACCGGCATCGGCACCGAGGCCACCCGCGCCAGCATCATCCAGGGTCTGCTCGACCGTGGTTACCTGGTGAAGAACGGCAAGGCACTGTCGGCCACGCCTGCGGCGTTCAGCCTGATCGACGCCGTACCGCGCGCCATTGCCGACCCCGGCACCACGGCGATCTGGGAGCAGGCGCTGGACATGGTGCAGAGTGGCGAGATGACCCTGGAGGAGTTCGTTGCCCGGCAGTCGGCGTGGATGGGCAAGCTGGTCGAACGGTGCAGCGGCATGCGCATGACCATCAGCGGCCCGGCGGCCGGGGCGGCGCCGCCGTGGAAGAAGAAGCGCAGGAGCGGCGGGAAAGGAAAAGCGGCCGCAGGCAAGCCAAGGCAGCCTCGAAAAAAGGCGACAACCTGAAGATTTTGCCCTCCCAGGTCAGGCCCTTTCGCGGGTCAACCCGCTCCCACAGGAACAGCGCCGACCTCAAGACCTGTGATGACTCTGTGGGAGCGGGTTGACCCGCGAAAGGGCCAGGACAGGCAACACAACAACCCCAGGCAAACCACAAAGCCGGCTAATGCATTGGCGCCATGAAATTTACCTGCTAAATTTTCATGAAAATAATCAAAACAATTTTCATGAGCCCCTTGCATGTTCAAACAATCCGCCCAGCACGTCGCCAGCTACTACGCCCAGACCTACCCCGCCAGCATTCCCCTGCACCCTACCCTGCAAGGCAGCCACGACACCGATGTACTGATCATTGGCGCCGGCTTCAGCGGCCTGCACACCGCCCTGCGCCTGACTCAGGCCGGCAAGCGTGTAACGCTGCTGGAAGCCAGCCGCGTGGCCTGGGCGGCATCCGGCCGCAACGGTGGCCAGGCACTGCTCGGCTGGTCCTGCGACATGCCACCGCTGGAAAAGGCCTTGGGCGTCGAACGCACACAACGCCTGTGGGCCAGCATGTGCTGGGCCGCCGACGAAATGAGTGAACTGCCTGAGCGCCATGGCTTCGACATCGACTACCGGGTGGGTAGCCTGTGGACCGCCGTGCTGCCACGCCGGGTGAAGATGCTGGAGGAAGCCCTGCACGATGCCCGACACAAATGGGGCTACGACGCCTTGCGCCTGATCGGCCGCGACGAGCTGCCCCAATGGATCGACAGCCCGCGCTACCAGGCCGCGCTATACGACGCCAAAGGCGCCCACCTCAACCCGCTAAAGCTGGCCCAGGGCCTGGCCAGTACCATCGAGGCGGCCGGCGGGCGTATCTACGAACAGAGCCAGGTGCTCAGCTACCAGCGAGCTGGCGACGGCTATGTCGCCCGTACCGACCGCGGCGAAGTACGCTGTCAGGTGTTGGTGCTAGCCTGCAATGCCTACATCGACCGCCTCGACCGTAACCTGTCGCGTCGCCTGTTGCCGGTCGGTTCCTACCAGGTCGCCACCGCGCCGCTCGACGCCGATTTCGCCCGATCATTGCTGCCGCGCAATAGCTGCGTGATCGACAACCAGTTCGTGCCCGACTATTTCCGCCTTACCCCGGACCATCGCCTGCTGTTCGGCGGCGGCTGCACCTACCTGGGCGGTATTCCCAAAGATGTCGCCAGCGCCACCCGCCCCTACCTGGAGCGGGTGTTCCCGCAGCTGGCCGGGGTGGCCATCGACTATGCCTGGGGCGGCCATATCGACTGCAGCATCCAGCGCACCCCGGATGTCGGCCGCGAGGGCCAGCGCTACTGGCTGCAGGGCTTCTCCGGCCATGGCGTGCTGCCGACCCTGGCCGCAGCCCGGGCCGTGAGCGACGCCATCCTCGGTGACGACGACCTGCTGACGCTGTACCAAGGCATCGACAACGGCCGCTTCCCCGGCGGCGACCTGCTGGCCGCACCGCTGGAAGCCGCCGCCAAGGCCTGGTACAGGATGCGCGATCGTATCTGAAGACGGCCGGCGCTTACTGCGCAGAAATCTCTCCTATTCTCAATAGCTCCCTTCGCTTCCTGCACACAGGAGACCCGACCATGAGCTATGTAACCACGAAGGACGGCGTACAGATCTTCTACAAGGACTGGGGCCCACGCGATGCGCCGGTCATCCATTTCCACCACGGCTGGCCGCTCAGCGCCGACGACTGGGATGCGCAGATGTTGTTCTTCCTCACCCAGGGTTATCGCGTGGTCGCCCACGACCGCCGCGGCCATGGCCGCTCCAGCCAGGTATGGGACGGCCACGACATGGACCACTATGCCGACGACGTGGCGGCTGTCGTCGCTCACCTGGGCATCCAGGGCGCCGTGCATGTCGGCCACTCGACCGGTGGTGGTGAGGTGGTGCGCTACATGGCCCGGCACCCTCAAGACAAGGTGCTCAAGGCCGTGTTGATTGCCGCCGTACCGCCATTGATGGTGCAGACTTCCGGTAATCCCGGTGGCCTGCCCAAATCCGTGTTCGATGGTTTCCAGGCCCAGGTCGCCAGCAACCGTGCGCAGTTCTACCGGGATGTCCCGGCAGGGCCGTTCTACGGCTACAACCGCCCCGGTGTCGAAGCCAGCGAAGGCATCATCGGCAACTGGTGGCGCCAGGGCATGATCGGCAGCGCCAAGGCCCATTACGATGGCATCGTGGCGTTTTCCCAGACCGACTTCACCGAAGACCTGAAGGGCATAACCCAGCCGGTGCTGGTGATGCATGGCGACGACGACCAGATCGTGCCGTACGAGAACTCCGGATTGCTGTCGGCAAAGCTGCTACCCAACGGCACGCTGAAGACCTACAAGGGCTACCCGCATGGCATGCCGACTACCCATGCCGCCGTGATCAATGCGGATTTGCTGGCGTTTATCCGTAGCTGACGTGATCGCCTGCACCGACCTCTTCGCGGGTAAACCCGCTCCCACAGGTACTGCACAGGTCTTGAAATGTGTAGGTAACCTGTAAGAGCGGGTTTACCCGCGAAAGGGCCGGCACTGGCAACCCATACACCTCAGGATTAACATGTTTCCCTTCTAGCGCGGCCCTTTGCCGCCCCTTGCCTCCCTGCCTGCCAAGAAACCATGCCCTTCGAACTCACCGTAGAACCCCTCACCCTGCTGATCCTGGCCCTGGTCGCCTTCGTCGCCGGTTTCATCGATGCCATCGCCGGCGGTGGCGGCCTGCTCACCACCCCGGCGCTACTCACCGCCGGCATGCCACCGCACCTGGTACTGGGCACCAACAAGCTCAGCTCCACTTTCGGCTCGGCCACCGCCGGCTTTACCTACTACAGGCGCAAGCTGTTCCACCCGGCACAATGGCGCCCTGCCTTGTTCGCCACCTTGACCGGGGCGTTGCTCGGCGCGGTCATCGCCCACTACATGCCGGCCGAATGGCTGAACAAGATGCTGCCGGTGATCGTCTTCGCCTGTGGCGTCTACCTGCTGTTCGGCGGCACGCCCAAGGCGCCGCTGGATGCCGATGCGCCGATCAAGAAGAAATGGCAAGTGCCGCAAGGCTTTACCCTGGGCTTCTATGACGGCGTTGCCGGTCCGGGTACCGGGGCGTTCTGGACGGTCAGCACCCTGCTGCTCTACCCCATCGACCTGGTCCGTGCCAGCGGCGTTGCGCGCAGCATGAACTTCGTCAGCAACATCGCAGCGCTGACGGTGTTCATCATTTCCGGGCAGGTGGACTACATCGTCGGCCTGTGCATGGGCCTGTCGGTGATGGTCGGCGCATTCTTCGGCGCACGCACGGCGATCAGTGGCGGCAGCAGGTTCATCCGCCCGGTGTTCATCACCGTGGTGCTGGCCTTGACTGTGCGCCTAGCGTGGCAGCACTGGTTCGGGCAGCCCTAAACGGCGAGCCACATACAAATCAATCAGATACCGGGCAATCGACCGGCCGGCCGGCAGCGGCGGCAGGTCGTGGACGCTGAACCACCTGGCGTCCTCGATCTCGTCCGGCTGCATGACGATATCGCCGCCGGCGTATTCGGCATGGAAGCCCAGCATCATCGAGTGCGGGAACGGCCAGCACTGGCTACCGACGTACTGGATACTCTTAACTTCCACCGCCACCTCCTCACGCACTTCACGCACCAGGCAGTCCTCGGCCGACTCGCCCGGTTCGGCGAAGCCTGCCAGGGTGCTGTACACCCCGGTGACGAAACGCGGCGAGCGCGCCAGCAGAATTTCATCGCCACGGGTCACCAGTACGATCATGCTCGGCGAAATGCGCGGGTAGCTGCGCAGGTCGCAAGGCTGGCAGTACATCGCCCGTTCCCAGCGAATCTGCGTCATCGCCTGGCCACAGCTGCCACAGAAGCGGTGCTCGCGGGCCCAGGTACCGATCTGCGCGGCATAGCCCAGCACTTTGTAGGTGTCGAAGTCTCCTTCGAGCATGAACGCACGCAGGCCGCGCCAGGCGCAGCCGGGCACGTCGGTGGCGCTGCGCAGCTCGAGCAGGAACACCGGTTGGTCGTCGAAATGGCCGATGCCGTGTTCGCACAGCACGTCGAGGCCCTGGCGCTTGAGCCAGTCGCGGGGAAACAGCGCGCCGTTGTCGTCCACCAGGAACCCTTCCGGGCTGCGGGCCACGGCCAACCCCCCGGTGATCTGCGGGTCGAGTACTGCGGTAGTCCAGCGTGCTGACATGTCGGGGGGTTCCTTTACTGCGCGTCCCCCGGCCTGATCAGTCGGCGAACGTCGGTTTCTGTTTGCTCATGTGCGCCGCCACCGCCACGCGCAGGTCTTCGGACTGCAGCATCGCGGCGTTCCAGGTGGCGATGTACTCCAGGCCATCGTCGATGCGATGGTCACGCATGTAGCTGAGCATTTCCTTGGTGCCGGCCACGGCGATTGGCGATTTTGCGGCAATCTCGCGGGCGATGGCAAAGACCCCGTCCATCAGCGCGGCCTGATCATCATAGACCCGGTTGACCATGCCAATGCGCAGCGCCTCTTCAGCCTCGACATTGCGCCCGGTGAAGGCCAGCTCACGCATCATGCCGTCACCGATGATACGAGGCAAACGTTGCAGTGTGCCGACATCGGCGGCCATGCCCATGTCGATTTCCTTGATCGAGAACTGCGCGTCCCCGCTGCAGTAGCGCATGTCGCAGGCCGAGATGAGATCGATGGCGCCGCCAATGCAGTAACCCTGGACCGCAGCCAGTACCGGTTTGCGGCATTTGTCCACGGCATTGAACGACGCCTGCAGGCGCAGGATGGTGCTGCGCAGGAAACGCGCATTACGGCCCACATCCTTGCCCATCTGCCCGGCCAGCGAGGCCAGCATCATCAGGTCGATGCCGGCGGAAAAATGTTTGCCGGCACCGCTGATCACCACTGCCCGCACCGCATCGGTGTCGTCGACCCACTGGAAGATGTCGATGATCTCTTCCCAGAAGGCCGCGTTCATCGCATTGAGCTTTTCCGGACGGTTGATCTGAACGTGGGCGATGCTGTCGGTCAGTTCGACCTTGAATGCGCTGTACTCGGTCACGGGCGGCACTCCTGCAAATGAAAGGTTCATGGCACGGATGGTAACCCAGCCCGATGACCGCACTTGTGCCAAAAACGGGACTCTACGCCTTGCCTAAGACGCGCTGATCCGGCACCGTGCGCCATCGCCGAATCATAAGGATACAAATTCATGTCGCGCTCCCTGACCGGCGCCCTCGCCCACAGCTTTCTGGGCCAGTCGCCGCTTTGGTACAAGGCAGTCATCTGCCTGTTCCTGGTGCTCAACCCGCTGTTGCTGCTGACCGTTGGCCCGGTTGCCGCGGGCTGGGCACTGGTGCTCGAGTTCATCTTCACACTGGGCATGGCCCTGAAGTGCTACCCGCTGATGCCGGGCGGCCTGCTGCTGGTCGAAGCCCTGCTGCTGCAGATGACCACCCCGCAAGCCCTGTATGAAGAGTTGCAACACAACTTCCCGGTAATCCTGCTGCTGATGTTCATGGTCGCAGGTATCCACTTCATGAAGGAACTGCTGCTGTTCCTGTTCTCGCGCATCCTGCTGGGGGTGCGCTCGAAGGCGACCCTGGCATTGCTGTTCTGCGTGCTGTCGGCATTCCTCTCGGCGTTTCTCGATGCGCTGACGGTGACCGCCGTGATCATCAGCGCCGCGGTCGGTTTCTATGCGGTATACCACCGCGTCGCCTCCGGGGCCAACCCGCGCGAAGACAGCGCGCTGGACAGCGACCAGCAAGTCGCTCATCTGCACCGTGAAGACCTCGACCAGTTCCGCGCCTTCCTGCGCAGCCTGCTGATGCATGGCGCGGTGGGTACCGCCCTGGGGGGCGTGTGCACGCTGGTGGGCGAACCGCAGAACCTGCTGATCGGCCATGAGATGGGCTGGCACTTTGCCGAGTTCTTCCTGAAAGTGGCGCCGGTGTCGCTGCCGGTGCTGGGCGCCGGCCTGCTGACCTGCGTGCTGCTGGAGAAACTGCGCCTGTTCGGCTACGGCACGCTGATGCCCGAGCCGGTGCGCCAGGTGCTGGCCGCTTATGCCGCCGAGGACGATGCTGCGCGTACCCCGGCCCAGCGCATCGCGCTGTGGGTGCAAGGGTTCGCTGCACTGATCCTGATCGCCTGCCTGGGGCTGCACGTTGCCGAGGTCGGCCTGATCGGTCTGATGGTGATCGTGCTGATCACGGCGTTTACCGGCATCACCGACGAGCACCGCCTGGGCCGTGCCTTCCAGGACGCCATGCCATTCACCGCGTTGCTGGTGGTGTTCTTCGCCGTGGTGGCGGTGATTCATCAGCAGCACTTGTTCATCCCGTTGATTGCCTGGGTGCTGGCGCTGCCGGCCGAGCAGCAGCCAGGCATGCTGTACCTGGCCAACGGCCTGCTGTCGGCAATCAGCGACAACGTATTCGTTGCCACCATCTACATCACTGAGGTGAAGCAGGTATTCCTCGACGGTGGCATGAACCGTGAGCATTTCGAGACGCTGGCGGTGGCGATCAACACCGGTACCAACCTGCCCAGCGTGGCGACGCCGAATGGGCAGGCGGCGTTCCTGTTCCTGCTGACTTCGGCGATTGCGCCGCTGATCCGGCTGTCGTATGGGCGGATGGTGTGGATGGCCTTGCCCTATACCGTAGTGATGGGTGGGCTGGGGTGGTGGGCGGTGACCTACTGGCTGTGATGTAGCCTGTACCGGCCTCTTCGCGGGTGAACCCGCTCCCACAGGTACTGCACAGCCTGCGAAACTGTGGTGATCATGTGGGAGCGGGTTTACCCGCGAAAGGGCCAGTGCAGACCACTCAAACAGCCCTGTCGATTCTGCTGCCTGCCATTCGACTATTCCATGCCCCCAGCCACCCCGGCTGCCAACAGGAGAGTCCCCATGCGCAAACTCATCGTAGCCGCCTTCATCAGCCTCGACGGTGTCATGCAAGCCCCCGGTGGCCCGCAGGAAGACACCAGCGGCGGCTTCACCTACGGCGGCTGGATCGTGCCCTATGCCGAAGCAGTCTTCGGCCAGGCGATGCAGGCCCTGTTCAGCCAGCCCTTCGAGTTGCTGCTGGGCCGACGCACCTACGACATCTTCGCCGGCTACTGGCCAAAGGTAAAAGACAACTCGGAAGACTTCTCCATCGCCAACCTGTTCAACAGCGTGCCCAAGCACGTGGCCACCCACACCCCCGCAACCCTCGACTGGCACAACAGCCATGCCTTGGGCACGGACATCACCGCAGCGGTTCGCACGCTGAAAAAGCAGGACGGCGCCAACCTGCTGACCCAGGGCAGCAGCGAACTGGTGCAGCAACTGCTGGCGGCGGGCCTGGTCGATGAACTGCAACTGCTGATCCACCCGCTGCTGCTCGGCCACGGCAAACGCCTGTTCGGCGACGATGCGGCAGCGGCGGCCTTCACCCTGCAGCACTCGCAGGTTTCGCCCAAGGGCGTGGTCATCGCCCGCTACGAGCGCGCAGGCGAAGTGCAGACCGGTTCGTTCTGAAAGGTACAATCCCGTACAACTTTTGCCTCTCGCCCGCATCGAAACACAGGTATGCCCCGTCCGTATCAAGGAGGTTCACCATGGCGCTGCGCACCACGTTGCTGCTTTCCTGCATGACCCTGGCCCTGCTCGGCTGCGCCGGCAACGATCACCCGGCAACGCCGCGTACCCAGCAGGTCGACCTGCAACGTTACCAGGGCACCTGGTACGAACTCGCGCGGCTGCCGATGTTCTTCCAGCGCAACTGCGTGCAGTCCGAGGCGCACTACGGCTTGCGAGAGGACGGCCGTCTCGACGTGACCAATCGCTGCCAGGAAAAGGACGGCCGGTGGAGCCAGGCCAAGGGCATCGCCGAAGCCCAGCAACCGGGTAGCACCGACAAGCTCTGGGTGCGCTTCGACAACTGGTTCAGCCGCCTCGCGCCCGGCCTGGCCAAGGGCGAGTACTGGGTGCTGTACCACGACCAGGACTACCGCGTGGCCTTGGTCGGCCACCCGAACCGTGAATACCTGTGGCTACTTTCGCGCACGCCCGCGGTCACCGACCAGCTGCGCGAGCAACTGCTGATGATCGCCCGTGAGCAAGGCTATGACACCAGCAAGCTCATCTGGCGGCAGGCCGAGTAGGCAAAACCTGGGGGCCATCGACGACATGCGGCAATCCGGCTAAGGTGTGCGCCCCGAACCACCTCGAAGGAACGAGCCCGTTGAGTACCAAGCCGCTGCCAGCACACCGTATCCGTTTTCTCGCCCTCTGCGTGTTCCATCACCAAGGCAAGATCCTGGTGAACGTGTTCAACGACCCGGCCACCGGCCAGACCCTGTGCCGGCCGCTGGGTGGCGGCATCGAGTTCGGTGAACTGGGCCGCGATGCCATCGCCCGGGAAATCGACGAAGAACTGCGCCAGCCGATCAGCGACGTGCGCCTGCTCGGCACCCTGGAGAGCCTGTTCACCTATGCCGGCAAGCCAGGGCATGAGATTGTGCAGGTGTACGATGCACGCTTCGACGACGCCAGCCTGTACCAGCAAGCCTGGCTGGACGGCCAGGAGTCCGACAGCAGCCCGTTCCGCGCCCGCTGGTGCGACAGCGCCGACCTGGCGCGCATCGGCGCGCTGGTACCGCAAGGGCTGCAGACGTTGCTGCGTGACCTGTCGCTGCTGGGCTGAAACAAGGAGCCAGACCATGGACCTGCTGTTCCTGGGCACCTCCGCCGGCGTGCCGACCAAGGCACGCAACGTCAGCGCCACCGCCGTGATCGAAGCCAGGGGCAGCCACTGGTACCTGGTCGATTGTGGCGAAGGCACCCAGCACCGGCTGCAGCACACGCCGCTGTCGGTCCGTGACCTGCGCGCCATCTTCATCACCCACGTGCACGGCGACCATTGCTTTGGCCTGCCGGGCCTGCTGGCCAGCGCCGGCATGAGCGGGCGCACCCAGCCGCTGGAGATTGTCCTGCCCACCGCCCTGCACGACTGGGTACGCCAGGGGCTGGTGGCCAGCGATACCTTCCTGCCGTTCGAACTGCGCCTGCTGGCCGTGGAAGATCTGGTGGAGTGGCGCAGTGACACCGTGCAGGTGACCAGCGTGCAGTTGTCGCACCGGGTGCCGAGTGTCGGCTTCGTGTTCACCGAACTCAACCCCGAACCACGCCTGGACATCTCGCGCCTGGAAGCCGAAGGCATACCCCGCGGCCCGCTGTGGGGCGACCTGGCCAAAGGCCTGACGGTGCAGCATGGCGGGCAGCTGCTGCACGGCAGTGATTACTTGCGCCCTTCGCGCCCGCCACGGCGGGTGATCGTGTGCGGCGACAATGACAACCCCGCGCTATTGACCGATGCCGCCAGGGGGGCGGACGTGCTGGTACACGAAGCCACGTTCACCCAGGCGGTGGTCGAGCGCACGGGGGTCACCTTCGGCCATAGCACCGCGGCTGCAGTGGCACGCTTTGCCGAAGCTGCGGGCGTGCGCAACCTGGTACTGACGCACTTCAGCGCCCGCTACCAGCACGACTCACGGCGCAGCCCGAGCATCGACGATGTGCGTGCCGAGGCGTTGGCCCACTATAGCGGGCGGCTGGTTCTGGCGCAGGACCTGCAGCGTTATCACATTGGGCGCGATGGCTGTCTTGAGCCCGCGGGATGAATTGTGGAGCTCGCAGGTGCTCGCCACAACATCTTCATCGCCTGTGAAATCGAGCGCCGCCCGCGCGGCGCTTCGCGGCACAAGGCCGCTCCCACATTTGTTGCAACGTGGCCATGCCTGTGAGAGAGGCGCTGCCCGCCTTGGTGCATGACTCTAGACAAGTGGGGCTGCGGTAGCGCCAGCCAAAAAACCGCGTCAACGCGACAAAGCGACAAAGCTCCCAACCATTGCCTGACAAGTGTGGCACGTTGCAACAAATGTGGGAGCGGCCTTGTGCCGCGAAGCGCCGCGCGGGCGGCGCTCGATTTCACAGGCGATGAAGATGTTGTGGCGAATACATGCGAAGCCCTCCACAACCCGCCGCTCCACTATGCCGCCAACCGCCCGCTGGCAATCGCCTCCGACGCCGCCAGCATCGCGCGCAGCAACACCGCGCAGCCTGCGGCCAGGTCCTCGGGCGTGGCGTTCTCGATCTCGTTATGGCTGATACCGTTCTCGCACGGCACGAAAATCATCCCCGCCGGCCCCAGTTCAGCCAGGAAGATCGCGTCGTGCCCCGCCCCACTGACGATGTCCATGTGCGGCAGGCCCAACGTCTGCGCCGATTCGCGCACGGCATCGACACACACTTGGTCGAAGTACAGCGCCGGGAAATCGGCCGTGGGTATCAGTTCATGGCTCAGGCCATGCCTGGCACAGGTCGCCTCGATCACCGCGCGCACATCGGCAATCATCGCATTCAACTGCTCACCCTCCAGATGACGGAAGTCCAGGGTCATGCGCACTTCGCCCGGGATCACGTTGCGCGAGCCCGGGTAGGCTTGCAGGCAACCCACCGTGCCACAGGCGTGCGGCTGGTGGCCGAGGGCAGTGCGGTTGACTGCCTCCACTACCGCTGCCGCGCCGACCAGGGCGTCCTTGCGCAGGTGCATGGGCGTAGGGCCGGCATGGGCCTCGACACCGCGCAGGGTCAGGTCGAACCACTTCTGGCCCAGCGCGCCCAGCACCACACCGATGGTCTTGCCCTGGTCTTCGAGGATGGGGCCCTGCTCGATATGCGCTTCGAAATAGGCCCCCACCGGGTGGCCCGACACAGCGCGCGGGCCGGCGTAGCCGATGGCGTTCAACGCCTCGCCAACGCTGACACCCTGGGCGTCGCGCTTGGCCAGGGTTTCCTCCAGGGTGAACTTGCCGGCGAACACACCCGAACCCATCATGCAAGGCGCAAAACGCGAACCTTCTTCGTTGGTCCACACCACCACTTCCAGCGGCGCTTCGGTTTCCACGCCCAGGTCGTTGAGGGTGCGGATCACCTCCAGCCCGGCCATCACCCCGAAGCAGCCGTCGAACTTGCCACCGGTGGGCTGGGTGTCGATATGGCTACCGGTCATCACCGGGGGCAGCTTGGGGTTACGCCCCGGGCGGCGGGCAAAGATGTTGCCGACAGCGTCGATGCTGACCGTGCAACCGGCAGCCTCGCACCACTGCACGAACAGGTCCCGGGCCTGGCGGTCGAGGTCGGTCAGGGCCAGGCGGCACACGCCGCCCTTGGCGGTGGCACCGAGGCGGGCCAGGTCCATCAGGGATTGCCACAGGCGGCTGGTGTCGATGTGGTGGGCAGTGGTCTTCAGGATCTCTTTGACTGGGGTCACGGGTTTCTCCTTCAGGCTTTTCTGTTGTCTGTTCTGGCCTCTTCGCGGGCTCGCCCGCTCCCACAGGTACAGCGTTGGCCTCGGGACCTGCGCTGTACCTGTGGGAGCGGGTTTACCCGCGAAGAAGCCAGCGCGGTCTCACGGCAAAGGCTTGACCACCCGCGCCGGGCTGCGCGCGACCACACGGGCCAAGAGGTAATACAGCGCCCCACCCAGCAGCGAACCGGTGAACCAACCGTAGTCGTAGAACCAGCTGAAACTGCTGTTGCCAATGGCCATCACGGTCAGTGCCACCGGCAACGCAAAGGCGGCAAACCCGGCCCAGTTCCACGCCGGGTACACGTCGTCACGGTACAACCCGGCCAGGTCCAGCTTCTGCTGGCGGACCAGGAAGTAGTCCACCACCATGATCCCGGCAATCGGCCCCAGCAGGCTGGAATAGCCCAACAGCCAGTTGGAGTACACGCTCTCCAGGCTCAGGTCGGAGACGATCCAGCCCAGCTTCTTCAACAACTCGTGGCCCATCAGCGCCAGGCCGATGAAACCAGTCAACCACACCGCGCGGCTGCGCCCGATCAGGCGTGGGGCGATGTTCTGGAAGTCGTTGGTCGGCGACACGATGTTCGCCGCGGTGTTGGTCGACAGCGTGGCGATCACGATCAGCGCCATGGCCAGGGCCACCCAGAACGGGCTGTGGATCTTGCCGATCAGGCTGACCGGGTCGGACACGGTCTCGCCTACCAGCGACGCCGAGGCTGCGGTCAGCACCACGCCCAGCGCAGCGAACAGGAACATGGTCAGCGGCAAGCCGAAGATCTGCCCGAGAATCTGGTCCTTCTGGCTGCGGGCATAGCGGCTGAAGTCGGGGATGTTCAGCGATAGCGTGGCCCAGAAACCGACCATGGCGGTAAGCCCGGCGCAGAAGTAGCTGAGCATGTTTGCCCCTTCCGGGCGCTTGGGCGGCTGGGCCAGCAATTCGGTCATCGACATGTGCGGCAAGGCCCAGAACAGCAGGCCGACACCCACGGCCACCAACAGCGGTGCCGACAGCGTTTCGAGCCACTTGATCGACTCGGCGCCACGCAGTACCACCCACAGGTTGAGGCACCAGAAGATCATGAAGCCGATCACCTCGCCGGTGCCACCCAGGGCCTTCCAGCCGTCGAACACCGAGCCCAGGAACAGGTGGATGGCCAAGCCGCCGAACATGGTCTGGATGCCAAACCAGCCACAGGCGACCACCGCGCGGATCAGGCATGGCACGTTGGAGCCAAGGATGCCGAACGACGAACGCAGCAGCACCGGGAACGGGATGCCGTACTTGGTGCCGGGGAAGGCGTTGAGGGTAAGCGGGATCAGCACGATCAGGTTGGCCAGCAGAATCGCCAGCAGTGCCTCGCCCACGCTGAGGCCGAAGTAGGCAGTGAGCACGCCGCCGAGGGTGTAGGTGGGCACGCAGATGGACATGCCCACCCACAGAGCGGTGATGTGCCATTTGTTCCAGGTGCGCTGGTGCACCTTCGTCGGGGCGATGTCGTGGTTGTAGCGCGGGCTGTCGAGGACATCGCTGCCCTCGGAAAGCTCGAACAGACCATCCTGCTCGACCACTTCCGATCTGCTCTGCTGCATGGGGCTTTCTCCAGATTTTCTTGTAGTTGTTTGCCCATCGGGCTAATGCGATGGCCGGAGTACACACGCTTTATGTGCTTAAAAATCTCGACCAGATTTTCATCTTGTCAAGTCAGTCAAATCTTCCGAGGGCCCCGTAGTCAGCGCCATCTAATAAATTAACCTTTAAATTTCAATTAGTTAAAAACCACAAAATTAATGGGAAAATTTTCTTGCTGAATCCCGGATCAGCATCTAGCCTCGATTCTTGTCAGGCCTGACAGGATTAACCACCCTGCCCGCCCTGTAGAAAATTCCAAGAACCGGCCCAGACCGGTCAGCCTGCGAGGAAAACGGCATGTCCCTGTTGATCCGTGGCGCCACCGTGGTTACCCACGAAGAGAGTTACCCCGCCGATGTCCTGTGTGCCGATGGCCTGATCTGCGCCATTGGGCAAAACCTCGAGCCCCCCACCGACTGCAATATCCTCGACGGTAGCGGCCAGTACCTGATGCCCGGCGGCATCGACCCGCACACCCACATGCAGCTGCCGTTCATGGGCACGGTGGCCAGCGAGGACTTCTTCAGCGGCACTGCCGCGGGCCTGGCCGGTGGCACGACCTCGATCATCGACTTCGTCATCCCCAACCCGCAGCAGTCGTTGCTGGAGGCCTTCCACACCTGGCGCGGCTGGGCGCAGAAAAGCGCCAGCGACTATGGCTTCCATGTCGCCATCACCTGGTGGAGCGAGCAGGTGGCCGAAGAAATGGGCGAACTGGTGGCCAAACATGGGGTGAACAGCTTCAAGCACTTCATGGCCTACAAGAATGCGATCATGGCCGCCGACGACACCCTGGTGGCCAGCTTCGAACGCTGCCTGCAACTGGGTGCGGTGCCCACCGTGCATGCCGAGAACGGCGAACTGGTGTATCACCTGCAGAAAAAACTGCTGGCCCAGGGCCTGACCGGGCCGGAAGCCCACCCACTGTCACGCCCATCCCAAGTCGAGGGCGAGGCGGCCAGCCGCGCCATCCGCATTGCCGAGACGCTGGGCACACCGCTGTACCTGGTGCATGTTTCCAGCCGCGAAGCGCTGGATGAAATCGCCTATGCCCGGGGCAAGGGCCAGCCGGTGTACGGCGAGGTCCTGCCAGGCCATCTGCTGCTGGATGACAGCGTCTACCGTGACCCGGACTGGGCCACCGCCGCAGGCTACGTGATGAGCCCCCCGTTCCGCCCGCGTGAACACCAGGAGGCGCTGTGGCGCGGGCTGCAGTCGGGCAACCTGCACACCACCGCCACCGACCACTGCTGCTTCTGCGCCGAGCAGAAAGCCATGGGCCGCGACGACTTCAGCCGTATCCCCAACGGCACTGCCGGCATCGAGGACCGCATGGCGGTGCTGTGGGATGCTGGGGTGAACAGCGGGCGCCTGTCGATGCATGAGTTCGTCGCGCTGACCTCCACAAACACCGCAAAAATCTTCAACCTGTTCCCGCGCAAGGGTGCCATTCGTGTTGGTGCCGACGCCGACCTGGTGCTGTGGGACCCGCAAGGCACCCGCACCATCTCGGCCAAGACACACCACCAGCAGGTGGACTTCAATATTTTCGAAGGCCGCACCGTGCGCGGCATCCCCAGCCATACCATCAGCCAGGGCAAGGTGCTCTGGGCCGACGGCGACCTGCGCGCGGAAGCGGGCGCAGGGCGGTATGTGGAACGGCCGGCGTATCCGTCGGTGTATGAGGTGCTGGGGCGCAGGGCCGAAGTGCAGCGGCCGACGCCCGTGAAGCGCTGAAGCCATTGGGGCGCACAGCGGCCCCAGAAACCACCGCAATGCTTGTCGCCTGCATCCAAAAAAAATAGAGAGGCTACAACCGTGATCGACGCCCTGAACCACTTGCCGCGCCCAAGAGCCGGCGCCGACCAGCTGGCCGAACGCTTCAGCGACCTGGCCCCTCCCCTCACCGCCCGCCAGGCCGCCGTCGAAAGCGCACGCTGCCTGTACTGCTACGACGCCCCCTGCGTCAACGCTTGCCCCAGCGAAATCGACATCCCGTCGTTCATCCACCGCATCAGCGACGAAAACCTGCAAGGTGCCGCCGAACGCATCCTCTCGGCCAACATCCTCGGCGGCAGTTGCGCCCGCGTCTGTCCCACCGAAATCCTGTGCCAGCAAGCCTGCGTGCGCAACAACGCGCAGGAGTGCGCACCGGTGCTGATCGGCCAGCTGCAGCGCTACGCCCTGGACAACGCCCACTTCACCGAACACCCGTTCCAGCGCTCGCCGGCCACCGGCAAGCGTATCGCCGTGGTTGGTGCCGGCCCTGCCGGGCTGTCCTGTGCCCACCGCCTGGCCATGCACGGGCATGATGTGGTGGTGTTCGAGGCCTGCGACAAGGCCGGCGGCCTCAACGAGTACGGCATCGCCCGCTACAAGCTGGTGGACGACTATGCCCAGCGTGAAGTGGAGTTCCTGCTCGGCATCGGCGGTATCGAGATTCGCCACGGTCAGCGCCTGGGCAGCAACCTCAGCCTGGGCGAGCTGCGCGACCAGTACGACGCGGTGTTCCTCGGCCTCGGCCTGAACGCCGTGCGCCAGCTTGGCCTGCCTGACGAAGAAGCACCCGGCCTGCTGGCCGCCACCGAATACATCCGCGAACTGCGCCAGGCCGATGACCTGAGCCAACTGCCCCTGGCCGACCGCTGCCTTGTGATCGGCGCCGGCAACACCGCGATCGACATGGCCGTGCAAATGAGCCGCCTGGGTGCCCGCGACGTCAATCTGGTGTACCGCCGCGGCCACGCCGACATGGGCGCCACCGGCCATGAGCAGAATATTGCCAAGGCCAACCAGGTACGCCTGCACACCTGGGCTCGCCCCGATGCCGTGCTGCTGGACGACACCGGCAAGGTGCGCGGCATGCGCTTTGCCCGCACCGAGCTGGCAGACGGCCGCCTGCGCGACACCGGCGAAACCTTCGAGCTGGCCGCCGATGCCATCTTCAAGGCCATCGGCCAACGCTTCGACGACGCCAGCCTCGGCGACCCGGTGGCCGCACAACTGGCTCGCGACGGCGAGCGCATCCGCGTCGACGAAACGATGCAAACCAGCCTGCCGGGCGTATATGCCGGCGGCGACTGCACCGCCCTGGGCCAGGACCTCACCGTCCAGGCCGTGCAACATGGCAAGCTGGCCGCCGAAGCCATCCATGCCCGACTCATGCTCAACGTGGAGGCAGCGTAAATGGCCGACCTGTCCATCGAATTTGCCGGCATCAAGGCACCCAACCCCTTCTGGCTGGCGTCCGCACCACCAACCGACAAGGCCTACAACGTGGTCCGCGCCTTCGAGGCCGGCTGGGGCGGCGTGGTATGGAAAACCTTGGGCGAAGACCCGGCGGCGGTCAACGTGTCGTCGCGCTACTCGGCGCACTACGGCCTCAACCGCCAGGTACAGGGCATCAACAACATCGAGCTGATCACCGACCGCTCACTGGACATCAACCTGCGCGAAATCACCCAGGTGAAGAAGGACTGGCCCGACCGCGCGCTGATCGTGTCGCTGATGGTGCCGTGCGTGGAAGACTCGTGGAAGTTCATCCTGCCGCTGGTGGAAGCCACCGGGGCCGATGGCGTCGAACTGAACTTCGGATGCCCCCACGGCATGCCGGAGCGCGGCATGGGCGCGGCGGTCGGCCAGGTGCCGGATTACGTGGAAATGGTCACCCGCTGGTGCAAGACGTACTGCTCGCTGCCGGTGATCGTCAAACTCACGCCGAACATCACCGACATCCGCCAGTCGGCCCGCGCCGCGCACCGTGGTGGGGCCGATGCAGTGTCGTTGATCAATACCATCAACTCGATCACCAGCGTCGATCTGGACCGTATGGTCGCCCACCCCATCGTCGGCGACCAGAGCACCCATGGTGGTTACTGCGGTTCGGCGGTGAAGCCGATTGCCCTGAACATGGTGGCGGAAATCGCCCGCGATCCGGAAACGCGCGGCTTGCCGATCTGCGGCATTGGCGGCATCGGCAGTTGGCGTGACGCAGCCGAGTTCATGGCCCTGGGTAGTGGTGCCGTGCAGGTGTGCACGGCGGCGATGCTGCATGGCTTCCGTATCGTCGAGGACATGAAGGACGGCCTGGCGCGCTGGATGGACCAGCATGGGCACCGTAACATCGAGGCGTTCCGTGGCCAGGCGGTGGGGCATACCACCGACTGGAAGTACCTGGACATGAACTACAGGTCGGTGGCGCACATCGACCAGCAAGCGTGCATTGGCTGCGGGCGCTGCCACATTGCCTGTGAAGATACTTCGCACCAGGCGATTGCCAGTACGCTGAAGGCGGATGGCACGCATGCCTACAGCGTGATCGAGGAGGAATGCGTAGGCTGCAACCTGTGCCAGATCACCTGCCCGGTGGAGGGCTGCATCGAGATGGTGGCGCAGGATACCGGCAAGCCGTACATGAACTGGACGCAGGATCCGCGTAACCCCTACCGCGAGGTTAGCTGAAACCCGCTCCCACAGGGACCGCGCCGTTTGTGAGGGCAGCAAAACACCTGTGGGAGCGGGTTTACCCGCGAAGGGCCGCGCGGCGGCCCAATCTTTCAGGTAATCGCCGATCTCAAGGCTCCAGCCCGATCCCCCGCAAGATCACACTGGTTACCGTCTGCACGGCATTTTCAAAAGCCATGTCCGACAACGCCTCCCCGCCATTGAGCAATGCCACCTGGTAACCAAAGTCGGCATAGTGCTGGGTCGAGGCCCAGATCATGTACAAAAGCGCCGACGGCTCCACCGGCAGGATGCGCCCCTCCTCCACCCAGCGGCGAATCTTGGCTTCCTTCAGCTTGGCCCAGGGCACCAGGCTTTCATCCAGATTCACCCCCAGTACCGGCGCCCCGTGCAGCATCTCTTCGGCCCAGATCTTCGAACCCAGCGGCCGCGAGCGCGAGTGGCCCATCTTCGCCCGGATGTAACTGGTCAGCACCACGCGCGGGTCGTCGAAGTTCTCGAAGCACAGCGCGTCCTGCTTCCACACATCCAGCAGGTCCTGCAGCACCGCGCGGAACAGGTCGTCCTTGGTGCTGAAGTAATAATGCAGATTGGAACGCGGCAACTCGGCCTGTTCAGCGATATCACCCATTGAGGTGGCGCCGTACCCCTTCTCGGCGAACACCTTTTCCGCCGCCTGCAGAATTTTCTCGATATTGCGCCGGCGGATTTCGATCTTGTGGTTGGCCATCAGGCTTGGGCCGTCCACACCGCCAGTTCATAGCCGTCCGGGTCGATGAAATGAAACCGCCGCCCACCGGGGAAAGCAAAGGTGGCCCGGCTGATTTTTGCCCCGACAGCTTCGATCCTCTGCTGCGTGGCCTCCAGGTCGTCGGCGTACAAGATGACCAGCGGCCCACCCGGGCGCACCGGCTCACCCGTGGTGAAGCCACCGGTCAGCCGGCCATCGCTGAACTCGGTATAGGAAGGCCCGTAGTCGGTGAACGCCCAGCCGAACACACTGCCGTAGAAGGCCTTGCTCCGTGCGATGTCGCTGACATTGAACTCGATGTTGTCGATCTGCCGGTCAGTACCGCGAATGCCCATGTGTGCTCCGTGCCGAAGGGGTTTGCCCTAGTCTACTCCGGTCGTTTCACACTTTTATATCAGGCAGCCTGAAACAACCGGGTAATCAGGGCATAGCCTTCGATGTGGGCGGGCATTGAGACGCCTTTGTGTGGTTGCCTGTGTTGGCCTCTTCGCGGGTAAACCCGCTCCCACAGGTACATCACAGGCCTTGAAACCATCGATATCCCTGTGGGAGCGGGTTTACCCGCGAAGAGGCCGGCACAGGCTTTACAAAAAAACTCAGCCCAAGCTGTGCCACTCCCGCTTGTCCCGCGCCAGCAATTCATTGCCGGCCTCTGGCCCGTCTTCACCGGCCGGGTATTCATGCACCTCGCCGCCCTGGGCCCAGGCATCGAGGAATGGCTGCACCGCGCGCCAGCCGTTCTCGATGTTGTCAGCCCGCTGGAACAGGGTCTGGTCACCGGTCAGGCAGTCGTAGATCAGCGTCTCGTAGCCAGTGGCCGGGTTCATCTTGAAGAAGTCCTTGTAGGCAAAGCCCAGCTCGACATTCTCCATCACCAGCTCCGGCCCGGGGCGCTTGGCCTGCAGGTCGAACCACATGCCTTCGTTGGGCTGGATCTGGATTTTCAGGTAATTGGGCTTGGGCCGCTCCAGCTCCGATTCACGGAACTGCGCATAAGGCGCAGGCTTGAAGCAGATGGCGATTTCGGTGTCGCGCACGCTCATGCGCTTGCCGGTACGCAGGTAGAACGGCACGCCGGCCCAGCGCCAGTTGTCGATCATCACCTTCAACGCCACGTAGGTCTCGGTCTGGCTATCGGCCGCGACATTGGCCTCGTGACGGTAGCCGGGCAACTGCTTGCGCCCTTGCTTGCCGGCGGTGTACTGGCCACGCACGGAGTTTTTCAGGGCCATCTTCGCCGACCACGGGCGGATGGCGCCGACCACCTTGGCCTTTTCGCTGCGCACCGCATCAGCGGCGAACGCGGCCGGTGGCTCCATGGCCACCATCGCCAGCAACTGGAACAAGTGGTTGGGCACCATGTCGCGCAGCGCCCCGGTGCTGTCATAGAACGCACCACGGGTCTCTACGCCGACGGTTTCCGCAGCGGTGATCTGCACATGGTCGATGTAGTGGTTGTTCCAGAACGATTCGAACAAGCCGTTGGAAAACCGGCTGACCAGGATGTTCTGCACCGTCTCTTTGCCCAGATAATGGTCGATGCGGTAGATCTGCCGCTCGCCCATCACCTTCAGCAGGCAAGCGTTGAGCGCCTCGGCGCTGGCCAGGTCGGTACCAAAGGGCTTTTCGACCACGACGCGGCGAAAGCCGCCGGCCGACTCGTCGAGCAGCCCGGCCTGCCCCAGGCGCTGGGCCACCTCGGGGAAGAAGCGCGGCGAGGTCGCCAGGTAGAAGATGGCATTGCCATGGCTGGTTTTATCGATGCGCCTGGCGAGGGCCTGGTAGGTGGCCGGATCGAGGAAATCCCCGGTCTGGTAATCCAGGCGCTTGGCCAGGCGTGCCCAGATCTTCTCGTCCAGGCACTTGGCCGTGCCCTCGCCACCTTTGTCACGCTCGACCATGAACGCATGCAGGCGCCCGGCGAATTCCTCGGCACTGGCCGGGTTGTGGTCGACACCGACGATACGCAGGTTGCGGTCCAGCAAACCGTCACGGCTGAGGTTGTACAGCGCCGGCATCAGCAGGCGCTTGACCAGGTCGCCATTGGCGCCGAACAGGAACAGGGTGCATGGCGGTGCGGCCGGAATGCTCTGCCTGGTCATTCGCCTTTCTTCTCGACATGGCCACCGAAGCCCAGGCGCATGGCCGAGAGAATCTTGTCACCATAGGTGCCCTGCTGCTGGCGCGAGCGGAAGCGGGCGAACAGCGCGCTGGACAGCACCGGCACCGGCACCGCCTGCTCGACGGCGGCGTCAATGGTCCAGCGGCCTTCACCACTGTCGGACACCGAGCCACTGAACTGCGACAACTGCGGGTCGGCCACCAGCGCATCGGCGGTGAGGTCGAGCAACCACGAGGTGACCACGCTGCCACGCCGCCATACTTCAGCGATTTCCGCCACGTTCAGGTCGAAACGCTGATCCTCCGGCAGTTCGTTACCGCCCTTGCTGCGCAGCAGGTCGAAGCCTTCGGCGTAGGCCTGCATCAGGCCGTATTCGATGCCGTTGTGCACCATTTTCACATAGTGCCCGGCACCCGCTGGGCCGGCGTGGATGTAGCCGTGCTCGGCGCGCTGGTGCTCGCCGCTGCGGCCATGGGTACGCGGGATGTCACCTACTCCCGGTGCCAGCGCCCTGAACAGCGGCTCCAGCCGCTCGAACACGTCCTTTTCCCCACCGATCATCATGCAGTAGCCACGGTCCAGGCCCCACACACCGCCTGAAGTGCCAACGTCCAGGTAATGCAGCCCGCGCTTGGCCAGTTCACCAGCGCGGCGCATGTCGTCCTTGTAGAAGGTGTTGCCGCCGTCGATGATTGCATCGCCCGGCTCCAGCATCTCGGCCAGTTGGGCGATGGTCTGCTCGGTGGGTTCACCAGCGGGCAGCATCACCCACACCGCGCGCGGTGCTTTGAGCTTCTGTACCAGCGCACCGAGGTCGTGCGCGCCCTGGGCGCCTTCGGCCTCCAGGCCGTTGATAGCCTCACGGTTGTGGTCATGCACCACAGTACGGTGGCCGGCGCGCATCAGGCGCCTTGCGATATTGCCGCCCATGCGGCCCAGCCCGATGATTCCCAGTTGCATGAGCCGATGCTCCCCTTTCGAAATAAATGACGACACAGTCCAGTTTTTCAGATTAGTCCAGCGAACCGCTCGAGGGTTCAGCGACGAACGGCGAGACAACGATAAACAAAAAAGTTCCCAAGCCCTGCGAAAGAATTCAGAATGCGCTCCGCGTGAAGCGTCTACGCTTTGACTTGTCACCAGCCAAAACCACGAGGTGTGCTCATGGGTACCTTGATGCCTGCAACCCCAACCCAGACCCTCTATGTCTCTGTGCGCCGTGATGAGCTGCGTAAATTGAAGGACGAACGTGACCAACTGCGTCAGCAGGTCGCTCAACTGAACCTGCTGCTGGCGCAACAGCGCGCTGAAGACAAAGCTGTGAGCCTTTGATTCTACCTTCCTCCCGTGGGGGCTGAATGGCTCCCACCCCTGTTGAATTCTCTCTACTCCACTTTTCCAGGTCCGGCCTCTTCGCGGGTAAACCCGCTCCCACAGAGAGCGCGCCACTTCTGAATTGCGCTCCGTTATGGTGCACCAGCCCACGCAAGCCACAATTTGGCGCACCACCAAAATCCTCTCGCTCCACACCTGTCCCACCCCTTTCACATCCAGTCACATACGCCAACGTTTGCGTCTATTCCGCGCATGGCAATAGTGACCAGTGGGTCACCTTTTTATCTATTTCTCTCCTACACTCGGGTTTCGGCCCGCCATTTGCTCAACGGAAGAGCGACGAAAAAAAGTCGAACTTTCGGGAACGCCGGCAGGTCAGGAACTAAGTAGGCCAAACGCAAGGGACATTCCCTGGCTCGGCCCACCCATCCCAACCAGTCCAATCGCCTTCGGCCGGAATGCCGATCGCGCCGTGCCTGCGCGCACGATCCTGGGGCATGGAACGCACTACGCAAAATTCAGAAGCAGAGAGAACCAACACGAAACATCGCCACGGGTGCCAACACCCAGCCAAGCATAGGGACGGAGAGAAGTATGATCAGTGCCGCTGTCGAGCCTCACGTAGATTCATTCACCCCGGACAACCGCGAACCGCTCACCCCGGACTTCGCCGCGACAGGCAAGGCACCCGGCGCCCAGCGCCAGCACAACCGCAACAAGCGCAAGATATTGTTCGTGACCTCAGAAATCGCCGACCTGGTGAAAACCGGCGGCCTGGGTGATGTGTCCGCTGCCCTGCCCCGCGCCCTGGCACACCTGCACGATGTGCGGGTGCTGATCCCCGGCTACCGCCAGGTGATGGAAAGCGACAACCCCATCCACATCGTCGGTGAACTGGGCGGCCACGCCGCCCTGCCGCCGTGCAAGATCGGGCGCATGGACATGGCCGACGGCCTGGTCATCTATGTACTGATCTGCCCCGAACTGTACCAGCGCGACGGCACCCCCTATGGCGCCAACAACGGCCGCGACTGGCCCGACAACCACATCCGCTTTGCCCGCCTGGGCCTGGCCGCCGCCGAAATTGCCGCCGGTGAAGGCAGGATCCACTGGAAGCCCGAAGTGGTGCACGCCCACGACTGGCCCGCTGGCCTGGCGCCGGCCTACATGCACTGGCGCGGGCTGAACACACCAACCTTGTTCACCATCCACAACCTGGCCTACCAGGGCGTGTACAGCCGCGGCTGCAGCCCGGAGCTGGCGATCCCCGAGCACGCCATGCAGCAGGAAGGCATGGAGTTCTACGGCAAGCTGTCGTTCCTCAAGGCCGGCCTGGCCTACTCCAGCCACATCACCACGGTCAGCGCCACCTATGCCCGGGAAATCACCACCCCGGAATTCGGCTGCGGCCTGGATGGCTTCCTCGCCAGCAAGGCCCAACAAGGCCTGCTCGGCGGCATTCCCAACGGCATCGACGAAAGCTGGGACTCGGCTACCGACAAGCACCTGCAGCACAACTTCAGCATCAACGATTGGGAAGGCAAGGCGCGCAACGCCCAGGCAGTGCGCGCGCTGTTCGAACTGCAGCCCTCCGAAGGCCCACTGTTCGCCGTGGTTTCGCGCCTGGTCTACCAGAAAGGCCTGGACCTGACCCTGGGTGTGGCCGACTACATCGTCGAGCAAGGCGGGCAGATTGCGATCATCGGCCGTGGCGAGCCGGAAGAGGAGCAGGCCATGCGCGAGCTGGCGCTACGCCACCCGGGTCGCATCGGCGTGCGCATCGGCTTCAACGAAACCGATGCCCGACGCATGTTCGCCGGCAGCGACTTCCTGCTGATGCCGTCACGCTACGAGCCGTGCGGTCTCAGCCAGATGTATGCGCAGCGCTTCGGCTCGCTGCCGGTGGCGCGCAACACCGGCGGCCTGGCCGACACCATCGAGTGCGGTGTTACTGGCTTCCTGTTCAATGAGTCCACCGTCGAGAGCTATCGCCAGGCACTCAGTCGCGCCTTCTATGTATACGGCAAGAAGGACCTGCTGAACGCCATGCGCTGCCTGTCGATGACCCAACCGTTCAACTGGTGCCAGGCCGTGGAACCCTATGCACGCCTGTACGAGGATCTGGTCAAGCAAGCGCAGCACAGCCATTACTGAACGGGGAGCAGAAGATGCACAGGCATGGCGCACACCTGCTGGACGCCACGTCGGCGCGCTTCGCCCTCTGGGCCCCGGATGCGCGCAGCGTGAGCTTGGAACTGGAGCAACAGCCGGCCATCGAGCTGTTGCCTGATGATGATGGCTGGTACACCGGCGTAGCCCCGTGCCAGGCCGGTGACCGTTACCACTACCGTATCGACGGTGAACTGCAGGTGACCGACCCGGCTTCGCGCTACCAGCCCGAGGGCGTGCAGGGGCCGAGCCAGGTGGTGGATGTGGCCAGCTACGTCTGGCAACACCCCTGGCAGGGCCGGCCCTGGCACGAGGCGGTAATCCAGGAACTGCATGTCGGCCTGCTCGACGGCTACGCCGGGGTCGCCCGGCAACTGCCTCGCCTGGCCGAACTGGGCATCAGCGCCATCGAGCTGATGCCGCTGGGGCAGTTCCCCGGCGAGCGCAACTGGGGCTACGACGGCGTGCTGCCCTATGCGCCGCAAAACACCTACGGCAGCCCCGAGCAACTGTGCGCGCTGGTCGATCAGGCCCATGGCCAGGGGCTGATGGTACTGGTCGACGTGGTGTACAACCACTTCGGCCCCGACGGCAATTACCTGCACCAGTACGCCAGCACGTTCTTCCGCGACGACCGGCAGACCCCGTGGGGCGCAGCCATAGACTTCCGTCGCCCGCAGGTTCGCGAGTATTTCATCCAGAACGCCCTGATGTGGCTGTGCGACTACCGCTGCGACGGCCTGCGCCTGGATGCCGTGCACGCCATCGACCAGCCCGACTTTCTGGTCGAGCTGGCGCAACGGGTACGCGCTGCTATGGAACCAGGTCGTCACGTATGGCTGGTTCTGGAGAACGAGCACAACCAGGCCTTCTTGCTGGAACAAGGCTTCGATGCCCAGTGGAACGACGACGGCCACAATGCCCTGCATGTTCTGCTGACCGGCGAAACCCAAGGCTACTACGCCGACTACCAACAGCGCCCCATCGACCAGTTGGCCCGCTGCCTTGCCGAAGGTTTCGTGTTCCAGGGCCAGGCCAACCGCCATGGCACGCCCCGCGGCGAACCCAGCGGGCACCTGGCGCCCACCGCCTTCGTGCTGTTCCTGCAGAACCACGACCAGGTCGGCAACCGCGCCCTGGGCGAGCGCCTGACCCGCCTGTGCCCGCCGCCGGCGCTACGGGCGGCCACCGGCCTGTTGCTGCTGGCCCCGATGATACCGCTGCTGTTCATGGGCGACGACGACGGCAGTTGCCGGCCGTTCCTGTTCTTCACCGACTTCCATGACCAGTTGGCCGACGCTGTGCGCGAGGGTCGGCGTAGCGAGTTCGCCCACTTCGCCGCCTTCGCCGACCCGGAGCAGCGCCAACGCATCCCCGACCCCAATGCCGAACAGACCTTCGAGGCCTCCCGCCCGCAGGCCACGGAAGTGGTCGCCGGCTGGCACGGCCTGTACCAGCAGTTGCTCGACCTGCGCCGCCGCCATGTGATCCCGCACCTGCCTGGCAGCCGTGCGCTGGGCGCCGAGGTACTCGGCGACAAGGCACTGACCGCACGCTGGCGCCTGGGCGATGGCAGCACCCTGCGCATCGACCTGAACCTGGCCGCCACCCCGCAGGCAGTCGAGCTGCCCGCGCCAGCCACCCGGCTGTTCGACAGCGCCGATACCCGGCACCCCGATACTCATCTGGCCGCGTACAGCTGCGTGGTCAGCCTGCTTCCCCCTGCCCAGGAGCGCCCATGAGCGAAACCGCCCTGCACCGTCTGGCGACCCGCGTCGGGCTAAGCCGCGACTGGATCGACGCCAACGCCCGGCCCCAGCGCGTCAGCGACGAGGTACTGCGCAATATCCTCGAAGGCCTGGGCCACCCAGCCGCCGATGACGCCGCCATTGCCGCCAGCCTGCGCGCCGTCGACGCGGCCGAAGACAGTGAGCACCTGCCGCCACTGCTGACCGCCGACCTGGGCCAGCCACTGCCACTGGCGCGCTACTTCAGCGCCGCCAGCGTCGCGCACTGCACCCTGGAGGACCACGCCTCACTCACCCTCAACCTCGACAACCAGGCTCGCCTGCCCGGTGAACTGCCCATCGGCTACCACCAGGTGGAAATCGACAGCCGCCGCTTCACCGTGGCCGTGGCCCCGCCACGCTGCCACAGCCTTGAAGACCGGGTGCAGCAGCCGCCCCCGCGCTGCTGGGGCCTTGCCGTGCAGTTGTACAGCCTGCGCCGCCCCGGCGATGGTGGCTACGGTGACTGCCTGGCCTTGGAGCAACTGGCCCGCGCGGCCGCCGAGCGCGGTGCCGATGCCCTGGCCATCAGCCCGATCCACGCCCTGTCGGCCATCGACCAGGAGCACTACAGCCCCTACTCACCCTCCAGCCGCCTGTTGCTCAATACCCTGTACGCCAGCCCCGCCGCGCTGCTGGGCGAGCGGGAGGTGCGCATGGCCATCGAAGCCTGCGGCCTGGAGCAGCAACTGGAAGACCTGGAGCAATGCCCGCTGGTCGACTGGCCGCGTGCCGCCAGCGCCCGCCAGCGCCTGCTCGAAGCCCTGTACCAGGGTTTCAGCCAGGGCGACCACCCGCTGCGCAAGGATTTCGACAGCTTCCGTGACGCGGGCGGCCAGGCCCTGGAACACCACTGCCGCTTCGAGGTGCTGCAGGCCCAAGCCGTGGAGCACGGCCTGGGCGCCGACTGGCGCCATTGGCCCAAAGCCTGGCACGACCCGTACCACCCGGAAGTAGAGGCCTTCGCCAACACCTACCCGGCCAAGATCGAGTTCCATGCTTTCTGCCAATGGCTGACCGAACGGGGCCTGCAACGCGCCCAGGAAGCAGCACGCGGCAACGGCATGGCGGTTGGCCTGATCGCTGACCTGGCGGTGGGTGCCGACGGGGCCGGCAGCCAGGCCTGGAGCCGTCAGGACGAGCTGCTGGCAGACCTGAAGGTGGGCGCACCGCCCGACATCCTCAACCGTGCCGGCCAGGACTGGGGCATCTGCGCCTTCTCGCCCGAGGGCCTCAAACGCAACGGTTACCGCGCCTTCATCGAAATGCTGCGGGCCAACCTCGCCCACGCCGGCGGCCTGCGCATCGACCATGTCATGGGCCTGCGCCGGTTGTGGCTGATCCCGCAGGGGGCCAAGCCCAGCGAAGGCGCCTACCTCAACTACCCAGTGGACGACCTGCTGCGCCTGCTGGCGCTGGAGTCGGTGCGCCACCAGGCAATCATCCTCGGCGAAGACCTGGGGACCGTGCCTGACGGTCTGCGCGAGCAACTGGCGGCCAAGGCCGTGCTGGGCATGCGCGTGCTGCCCTTCGAGCAGACCCAGCCAGGCCATTTCAAGCCGATTCTCGACTGGCCGGACAACGCCCTGGCCACCACCGGCACCCACGACCTGGCGCCGCTGGCCGGCTGGCTGGAAAACCGCGACATCGACTGGAACCACCGACTGCAACTGATCGACGCCGCCACCGAATTGCACTGGCGCCACGAGCGGCAGAAGGAGCACGACGGCCTGCGCCGCATCCTGGAGGCCAACTACGGCACGCTGGCGGACAACAACGCGCTGATCGACGCGGCCATCCGTTACGTTGGCCACACCCGCGCACCGCTGGTGCTGGTACCGCTGGAAGACCTGCTGGGCTGTGACGAGCAACCCAACCTGCCGGGCACCACCACCGGCCACCCCAACTGGCGCCGGCGCTTTGCCCGGCCGGTACGCGAGCTGCTCGACGACGAAGACGCCGCCAGGCGCCTGGAGTTGTTGGCACAAGCCCGCGAACAGGCCTGGGAGCGTGACCGATGAAACCGCTGACCGCGACCCTGCGCCTGCAGTTCCATAGCGACTTCAGCCTTGATCACGCCGTGCCGCTGGTGCCGTACTTCGCCCAGCTGGGCATCAGCCACCTGTATGCCTCGCCCATCCTCAAGGCCCGCACCGGCTCACGTCACGGCTACGACGTGGTCGACCCGACCTGCGTCAACCCCGAGCTGGGTGGCGAGGCGGCGCTGGAAAGGCTGGTCGCAGCCCTGCGCCAGCACGGCATGGGGCTGATCCTCGACACGGTGTCCAATCACATGGCCGTGGGCGGTGCCGATAACCCTTGGTGGCAGAACCTGCTGGCCTGGGGCCGGCGCAGCCCGTATGCGGAGTTCTTCGACATCCAGTGGCACTCCAGCGACCCGCTGCTGGCCGGCCAACTGCTGTTACCGTTCCTCGCCAGCGACTATGGCGTGGCGCTTGAAAATGGCGAGATACCGCTTCAGTTCGACAAGCACCTGGGGCTCCTGCAGGTCGCTCATTACGAGCATCGCTTCCCGATCTGCCCGATCGACTACGGCTGGATTCTCGCCCTGAGCCCGGAGCCGGCACTCCAGGCCCTGGCCGAACGCTTCACCGCATTGAGCGCGTCTGCCACCCCGCTGGCTGACGCCCTGCCCCTGCAAGCCGAACTGGCGCGCCTGATCCGCGAAGGCGCCGATATCGAATCGGCCTTGGCGGCATTCGACAGCCGTAGCGACAAGGGTTTCAAGCGCCTGCACCTGCTGCTGGAACGCCAGACCTACCGCCTGGCCAGCTGGCGCACCGCCGCCGACGACATCAACTGGCGACGCTTCTTCGACATCAACGAACTGGGCGGCCTGCGGGTTGAGCGCGCCGTGGTATTCGAGGCCACCCACGCCAAGCTGTTCGAACTGATCGAACGTGGCTTGGTGGATGGCCTGCGCATCGACCATATCGACGGCCTGGCCGACCCGCGCGGTTATTGCCGCAAGCTGCGCCGACGGGTCGATGGCCTGCTGGCGCGGCGGCCGTTGAATGCTGCCCTGGAGCATTTCCCGATCTACGTGGAGAAGATTCTCGGTGCCAACGAACACCTGCACCGCGACTGGCTTACCGATGGCACTACCGGCTATGAGTTCATGAACCAGGTCTCGCTGCTGCAGCACGACCCGGCGGGCGAAGCAGCGCTGACCGAGCTGTGGAGCAATGTGAGCGAACGCCCGGACTTCCCCGAAGAAGTGCGTCAGGCCCGCCATCTGGTGCTCAATGCCAGCCTGGCCGGCGACTGCGAATCGGTGGCCCAGGCGTTGTTGCAGGTAGCGCGCAACGACCTGATGACCCGCGACCTGACCCTGGGCGCTATCCGTCGCGCCTTGCAGGCGCTGGTGGCGCATTACCCGGTGTACCGCACCTACTTCAATGCCTGCGGGCGCCCGGCAGAAGACGAAGGGTTTTTCCAGCAGGCCCTGGCCAATGCCCGCCAGGACCTCGGCGAAGCCGACTGGCCATTGCTCGATCAGCTTGACAAATGGCTGGGCGGGCAAGCCTGGCGCCGCCTGCCGGCGGGGCGGGCACGCAAGCAGCTGCGCCACGCCTGCGTGCGCTTCCAGCAACTGACTGCGCCCAGCGCCGCCAAGGCCGTGGAAGACACCGCCTTCTACCGCAGCGCCCGGCTGCTGTCGCGCAACGACGTGGGCTTCGACGCCGAGCGCTTCAGCGCCCCGCTCGAACACTTCCACAACGAGGCCCAGCGGCGCCTGCGCGACTTCCCCGACAACCTGCTCGCCAGCGCCACCCATGACCACAAGCGCGGCGAAGACACCCGCGCGCGCCTGGCCGTGCTCAGTGAGCGCGGCCCGTGGCTGGCCAGCCGGATGGAACACTGGCGCGAACTGGCGACACCGTTGCGCACGCAACTGGACGACGGCCTGGCGCCCAGCCCCGGCGATGAGCTGATGCTGCTGCAGACCTTGCTTGGCAGCTGGCCACTGGACCTCGACCTGCACGATGACAACGCCCTGCGCCAGTACGCCGAACGCATTCGCCAGTGGCAGCAGAAGGCCCTGCGCGAGGCCAAGCTGCGCAGCAGCTGGAGCGCGCCGAACGAGGCCTGCGAAAGCGCCTGCGCCCGTTATATCGACGGCCTGCTGCTGGACAGCGAGAACCAGCAGCTGCGCAAATCACTGGCCGATGCCGCGCACCTTCTGGCCTGCCCCGGCGCCCTCAATGGCCTGGTCCAGGCCCTGTTGCGCATGACCACGCCGGGCGTGCCTGACCTGTATCAGGGCACCGAATACTGGGACTTCAGCCTGGTCGACCCAGACAACCGCCGCGCCGTGGACTACGCTTGCCGGCGTCGCACCCTGGACGATGCAACACCAGTAGCCGAGCTGCTGGCGCACTGGCGCGACGGCCGCCTCAAGCAGGCGCTGATCGCCCGGGTGCTGGACTGCCGCCAGGCCCACCCCGAACTGTTCCGCCGTGGTGGCTACCTGCCGCTGACCGCGCACGGCCGGCATGCCGATAAGGTGGTGGCCTTCGCCCGCCTGGGCGAAGGCGAGCGGGCCGTCATCATCGCGCCACGCCTGGCCAGTACCCTGCTGGCGGGAGCACCGATACCCCTGATCCCGGCACAGAACTGGGACGACACCCGGGTAAGCCTGCCGTTTGCCTTGTCGCCTGCCAACTCGACAGGACTTTTCCCCAGTGCTGCGGTCAGCTCTTCCAAGGAGCTGTTGTTGAGCGCCGTGCTGGCGGAGTTTCCGGTCAACCTGCTGATACAACAATCTTGAGCATCAGGAGCGTCATGATGAGTGTCGATGAAAAACGTATCCGCGAATTTGCCTACCAGATCTGGGAATCCGAGGGTAAGCCCACCGGCCAGGAGGACCGCCATTGGGACATGGCCCGCAAGCTGGCCGAAGCCGAGGCCTTGGCTCCCAAGGCGGCGCCGCGCAAGCGGGCACCGGCCAAGCCCAAGGTAGCCGCTGAGCCGGTTGAGAAGGCCGTGGCAGCGAAGAAGCCCCGGGCGGTGAAAAAGCCGGCTGCCGGTTGACCCGGCACTGGCCTCTTCGCGGGTGAACCCGCTCCCACAGGTACGGCGTAATGCTCAGGCCTGGCCCCATTCCTGTGGGAGCGGGTTCACCCGCGAAGAGGCCGGTGCAGGACTGCACAGTTCCCCCTCCGCCACGGCCACAGAGGACCGCCATGAGCCCCCGCATCCCGAAGAAAACCCGCTCGGTCGCCCCATCGCGCATCCGCGAAGGCCTGCCCTTCCCCCTCGGTGCCACCTGGGATGGCCTGGGTGTCAACTTTGCCCTCTTCTCGGCCAACGCCACCAAGGTCGAGCTGTGCCTGTTCGATTCCACTGGCGAGCACGAAATCGAACGCATCGAGCTGCCCGAATACACCGACGAGATCTACCACGGTTACCTGCCCGACGCGCACCCCGGCCTGGTCTACGGCTACCGCGTGCACGGCCCCTACGAGCCGGAGAACGGCCACCGTTTCAACCCCAACAAACTGTTGATAGACCCTTATGCCAAGCAATTGGTCGGCAGCCTGCAATGGTCCGAAGCGCTGTTCGGCTACACCATCGGCCACCCCGACGGCGACCTGTCGTTCGACGAGCGTAACAGCGCGCCCTTCGTGCCTAAATGCAAGGTGATCGACCCTGCCTTCACCTGGGGCCGCGACCAGCGCGTACAGATCCCCTGGGAACGCACGATCATCTACGAGGCTCACACCCGTGGCATCAGCATGCGCCACCCGGCGGTGCCAGAAAAACTGCGCGGCACCTTTGCCGGCCTGGCCAATGACGAGCTGCTCAGGCACATCAAGGAGCTGGGTGTTTCCAGCATCGAACTGCTGCCGATTCACGCCTTCGTCAACGACCAGCACCTGCTGGACAAGGGCCTGAACAACTACTGGGGCTACAACAGCATCGCCTTCTTCGCCCCCCACCCGCGCTACCTGGCCAGCGGCAAGATCGCCGAATTCAAGGAAATGGTCGCGCACCTGCACGACGCCGGGCTGGAGATAATCCTCGACGTGGTCTACAACCACACCGCCGAAGGCAACGAGCGCGGGCCAACGCTGTCGATGCGCGGCATCGACAACGCCTCGTACTACCGCCTGATGCCGGACGACAAGCGCTATTACATCAACGATTCCGGCACCGGCAACACCCTGGACCTGAGCCACCCCTGCGTGCTGCAGCTGGTCACCGACTCGCTGCGCTACTGGGCCGGCGAAATGCACGTGGACGGCTTCCGCTTCGACCTGGCGACCATCCTTGGCCGCTACCACGACGGCTACAGCGAGCGCCACGGGTTCCTCGTTGCCTGCCGCCAGGACCCGATGCTGAGCCAGGTGAAGCTGATCGCCGAACCCTGGGACTGCGGCCCGGGCGGCTACCAGGTGGGCAACTTCGCCCCGGGCTGGGCAGAGTGGAACGACCGCTTCCGCGACACGGTGCGCGCCTTCTGGAAAGGCGACGAAGGCCAACTGGCCGACTTTGCCTCGCGCATGACCGCCTCGGGGGACATGTTCAACAACCGTGGCCGGCGCCCCTATGCCTCGGTCAACTTCGTCACCGCCCACGACGGTTTCACCTTGCGCGACCTGGTGTCGTACAACCACAAGCACAACGAAGACAACGACGAGAACAACCAGGACGGCACCGACAACAACCTTTCGTGGAACTGCGGTGTCGAGGGGCCGACTGACGACCCGGGCGTGAATGCCCTGCGCATGCGCCAGATGCGCAACTATTTCGCTACCCTGCTGTTGGCCCAGGGCACGCCGATGATCGTCGCCGGTGACGAATTCAGCCGCACCCAGCACGGCAACAACAATGCCTATTGCCAGGACAGCGAAATCGGCTGGGTGAACTGGGACCTGGACCAGGAGGGTGAAGAGCTGCTGGCCTTCGTCAAGCGCCTGACCCGCCTGCGCCTGGCCTACCCGGTACTGCGCCGCTCGCGCTTTCTGGTGGGCGACTACAATGAGGCAATCGGGGTCAAGGACGTGACCTGGCTGGCACCGGATGGCAACGAGATGAGCGTGGAGCAATGGGAAGACCCGCACGGGCGATGCCTGGGCATGTTGATCGATGGCCGCGCGCAGGTCAGCGGCATTGCCCGACCAGGCGCCGAGGCCACCGTGCTGCTGATCGTCAATGCCCACCATGACATCGTACCGTTCAAGTTGCCTACCGTACCCGATGGGGATTACTGGAGCTGCCTGGTCGATACCGACCGGCCAGAGCTGCGCAAGGGGCAGCACCTGCAATTCGACAGCGCTTTCGAGGTGAAGGGGCGGTCGTTGCTGCTGATGGTGTTGCAGCGTGATGAGGAATGAACCTGACAGCCTGGTATCTGTCCGTTGTAGGAGCAGCCTTGTGCTGCGAAGAGGCCATTACCGGCACAGCAAATGGTTTGCCTTATCGGCCCTTTCGCAGCACAAGGCCGCTCCTGCAAGGATCCGCGCAAACCGTTGATTGAGGAGTAACCGTGAACCCCGAAGCCGGCAGTAAAGGTTTCGCCAGCGTCAACCAGGCCCCGGCCGTTAAGCGGCTGCGGGTGCTGACGGTGAATACCCACAAGGGCTTCACCGCCTTCAACCGGCGCTTCATCCTGCCGGAACTGCGCGAGGCGGTGCGCAGTACCCAGGCCGACATCGTCTTCCTCCAGGAGGTGCTCGGCAGCCACGACCGCCACGCCGCGCGCTACCCCGGCTGGCCGCAGACCTCGCAGTACGAGTTCCTCGCCGACAGCATGTGGAGCGACTTCGCCTACGGCCGGAACGCGGTCTACCCCGACGGCCACCACGGCAACGCGCTACTGTCCAGATACCCGATCATCGAACACCGCAACCTCGATGTGTCGATCACCGGCCCCGAACGTCGTGGCCTGCTGCACTGTATCCTCGACGTGCCCGGCCAGCGCCAGGTGCATGCCATCTGCGTGCACCTGTCGTTACTGGAAAGCCACCGCCAGAAGCAACTGCAACTGCTGCGCAAGCTGCTCGAATCCTTGCCTGCCGACGCCCCGGTGATCATCGCCGGCGATTTCAACGACTGGAAATCCCACGGCAACCGCACCTTGGGCCTGCAGCGCGACCTGCACGAGGCCTTCGAACGCCACCACGGCCACCTGGCCCGCACCTATCCTGCGCGCTTGCCGCTGCTGCGTCTGGACCGCGTCTACCTACGCAACGCCGAAAGCCATGGGCCGCGGATTCTGGGGCACAAACCTTGGTCGCACCTCTCGGACCATCTGCCGTTGGCGGTCGAAGTCAGGCTCTAGCAATCATTCTTCATAGCCACGGAACGGCAAATAGCGAACCCCGCTATAACCTGTTTTTTTATCATTTAAATCAAATGGTTGAGCAAAGTTACGGAACACGAACACTTCTTTAACGATTTCTTGACGCAAGCGGCTCCCTCTCCTTAGCTGAACATATCTGGCAGTAATGATCTCGCGCCGGGCCTCTAGCTCGCGCCTTCGTGCGCGCTGACGAAAGCCTGGCGTGCTGGTTTGGGTCGCCCACTGTTTTTGCCGTACAGCTCGTGACAACAGGCCAGGTCCTAGGGCTGTAACACAAAAACAAAGGAGATCCGCCATGAAAAGCACCTCGAAACCCTTGCGCTTCGACAGCATTTTCTACGCGGTTTCCACGTCGCTGCTTCTGGCAACCCCGGTGGAAACTATCGCGTATGAATTGCAGGACGACCCGGCCTCGCCCGGTTTCCTGCAACAACCGGCAGTACCACAGCTGTCGCTCGACCCGGTCAACGCCAGCGGTTTGAATATCAGTACCTTGAATGCGTTTTCGCACGAGATGAGCGAGCGCCATAGGCAAGCTGCACCGGACCTGGTCGCCAGCCAGTGGGCGCAGTTCTTCCCCGGCACTGCTCGCAGTGGCGCGCAGCCCCCCGACCAGCTGGAGGCCCCCAGCCAGCAATTGATGATCGGCCCGGACCTGTTCGTGCGTGAAACGGCAGCGGGCAATGTGCACCGCGCGGGGATCTTCGTGGGGCAAAACAACCTGCAGACCAATTTCAACGGCATGCGCCGGCTGCTGGGCGACAAGCAGCGCAATGCGGTGAACCTGAGCGGTGAAAGCCTGGGAGTGTACTGGAGCATGACCCATGAACAGGGCTGGCACCTGGATGCCGTGGCCATGGGTTCGCGCATCGACGTCAATGGCCGTGGCGAAAACGGCAAGCGGCTGGACGACAGCGGTCACGCGATGACTTTCTCGCTGGAAGGTGGCATCCCCATCGGCCTGGGTGGTGGCTGGGTGATCGAGCCGCAGGCGCAGTTGATCAATCAGCAGTTCTTCCCTGGCAGCCGGGCGCAGGAAGAGACCCTGCAGGCCTTCGACAGCCAGCCGAGCTGGAGCGGCCGGGTCGGTGCCAGACTGTCCGGGCGCTATGAAGTGCGCGGTATGCCGATCGAGCCCTATGTGCGGACCAACGTATGGTATGACTTCAGCAATGCCGATGAGGTGAAACTGGACCAGGTCGACAAGATCTCCAGCTCGCGCTACTCGACCACGGTGGAACTGGGGTTGGGGCTGGTGGCGCGGGTGACGCCTTCGGTGGCGCTGTTTGTCAGTGCCGATTACAGCAGTGACGTGGATGACAATGACCTGAATGGGTTGATTGGCAGCCTTGGGGTGCGGATGCGGTGGTAGGCAGGTTCGGCCCTTTCGCGGGTGAACCCGCTCCCACAAGGACCGCACAGGGTCTGAAGCTTGTGCAATACCTGTGGGAGCGGGTTTACCCGCGAAGAGGCCAGTACCAGCAACACATCAGGCTGGTTTCATTATCAGAACCCCAAGTGGCGGCAGGTTCAGGGCCAGCGACAGCGGCTGGCCATGGCTGGCTATCTCGTCACTCTCCACCACCCCCAGGTTGCCGACATTGGACCCGGCATACAGCTCGGCATCGCTGTTCAACAGTTCCTGCCAGCGCTCGCCGAACGGCACGCCAATGCGATACCCCTCACGCGGCACCGGGGTGAAGTTGGCCACCACCAGCACCGGCTCGCCACTGCTGCTCCAGCGCAGCCAGGCATACACGCTGTTCTGCGCATCGTCACCAATCAACCACTGGAAACCCTGCGGCTGGCAATCCTGCTCGTGCAGCGCCGGCACTTCGCGGTACAGGCGGTTGAGGTCGCCCACCAGGCGCTGTACCCCCTGGTGTTCAGGGTACTGCAGCAGGTACCAGTCCAGCTCGCCATCGTGGTCCCACTCACGCCACTGGCCGAACTCGCAGCCCATGAACAGCAGCTTCTTGCCCGGATGCGCCCACATGAAGGTGAGGTAGGCTCGCAGGTTGGCGAACTTCTGCCAGCGGTCGCCGGGCATCTTGTCGATCAGCGAGTGCTTGCCGTGCACCACTTCGTCGTGGGAGATGGGCAGGATGAAGTGCTCGGAATAGGCATAGATCAGCCCGAAACTCATCTCGTTGTGGTGGTAGGTGCGGTGCACCGGGTCGTTCTGGATGTAATGCAAGGTGTCGTGCATCCAGCCCATGTTCCACTTGTAGGCAAAGCCCAGGCCACCCTGCTGGGTCGGCTGGCTGACGCCGGGCCAGGCAGTGGACTCTTCGGCGATGATCAGCGCGCCCGGGGCCTCGTGGGCCGCCACGCCGTTGAGGTGGCGGATGAAGTCGATGGCCTCCAGGTTCTCGCGCCCGCCGTGGCGGTTGGGCACCCACTCGCCGGCCTTGCGCGAATAGTCGCGGTATAGCATCGAGGCCACCGCATCGACGCGCAGGCCATCGATGTGGAAGTGCTTCAGCCAGTGCAACGCCGAGGCCATCATGAAGCCGCGCACTTCGTTGCGACCAAGGTTGTAGATCAGCGTATTCCAGTCCTGGTGGTAGCCCTCCAGGGGGTTGTCGTATTCGTACAGGGCGGTGCCATCGAAACGCGCCAGGCCGTGTTCGTCGGTGGGGAAATGCGCTGGCACCCAGTCCAGCAGCACGCCAATGCCGCCCTGGTGGCAGGCGTCGACGAAGGCGGCGAAGTCCTCGGCGCTGCCGTAGCGCGAGGTGGGCGCGAACAGCGACAGCGGCTGGTAGCCCCAGGAGCCGCCGAACGGGTGCTCCATGATCGGCAGCAGTTCGATGTGGGTGAAGCCCAGTTCCTGAACGTACGGCACCAGGCGCTCGGCCAACTCGCGCCAGTTGTAATAACGCCCGACTTCACCCGCCTCATCCAGCTCGCAGCGCCACGAACCTGGGTGCAGCTCGTAGATCGACAGCGGCGCGTTGTAGGCATGGCGCTGCGCGCGTTGCGCCATCCAGTCGTGGTCTTGCCAGTCGTGGCTGAGCGGCCCCGCCACCTTGGAAGCGGTGCTCGGCGGCAGTTCGGTGGCGCGCGCCAGCGGGTCGGCCTTCAGGGGCAGTATGCCGTCCTTGCCCAGTACTTCGAACTTGTAGGTTTCGCCCACACCCAGGCGCGGGACGAACAGTTCCCAGACCCCGGCGCTGTGGCGCAGGCGCATGGGGTGGCGGCGGCCGTCCCAGTTGTTGAAATCACCCACCACCGACACCCGGCGCGCGTTCGGCGCCCACACCGAAAAGCACACGCCGTCGATGCCATCGGCCTGGATCGGCTGGGCGCCGAAGCGCCCGGACAGGTCGCGATGGTTACCTTCGGCGAACAGGTACAGGTCCATGTCACCCAACTGCGGGCCAAAGCTGTAGGGGTCTTCGGTGACCTGCTCGCCGCCGGCCCAGCCGATCTGCAGCAGGTACGGGTGTGCCTCATCGAGGTGCGCCCAGAACAACCCGGGCAGGCTGCCCTGCTCCATTTCGGCGAGGATGCGCCCGTCATGCCGGGCCAGGATGCGCACATTCAGGGCATTGGGCAGGAAGACACGGACCACCTGCCCCCCCGCGCCGTCGCCGTGGGGGCCGAGTACCGCAAATGGATCGGCGTGCTCGGCGCGGGCCAGGGCGTCGAGGTCCCGTTGCCAAAGGCCGCCGTTTTCACGCGTGGTTGCATTCATCTATGACTCTCCCCAGGTACTGATCAGTCCATGCAGACCATGCAAAGGCACGGCCAGCCAACTCGGACGGTTCTCGGCTTCGTATGTGATTTCATAGGCGGCTTTTTCCAGGCAGAACAGCTCCAGTGCGGCACGCTCGCCCTCGGCCTGCTGCCAGGCATGGGGCATGGCCGCAGTGGCCAGACCATAGGCTTCGACAAAGGCATGCCGCGACTGGTGCAGGTACTGCCTGGCAACCCGTTGCCGGGCTTGGCGTGCCGGGTCGGAAAGGTCGACCGCAGACGCGCTGCGCAAGATCATGGCAGCAGCATAGTCGAAGGATCGCAGCACGCCGCTGACATCCTTGTACGGGCTGTGTTTTGCCCGGCGCTCTTGCAGCGGCCGGGCGGGTTCACCTTCGAAATCGATGAGGTAGGCATCGCCCTGCACCACCAGCACCTGGCCCAGGTGCAGGTCGCCGTGCACGCGCATCAGCAGGCCGCCCTGGGCCTGACGGGTCAGGTTGGCAATGTGCTGGGCCAGGCCGTCGCGCTGTTGCTGCAGGTCGTCGACCAGCACCTGGCTGTCACTGTCGAGGCTGTCGCGGTGCTGGGCCAACAGATCGAGAGCATGGGTAAGTTCGGCACTGATCTGGGCACTCCAGCGCTCGCTGTCGTCGGCATCGCTTGGGCGCGGCTGAAAGGCCTCGTCACTGGTCGGTGCGGCCAATAGCAGGTGCATCTCGCCCAGGCGCTGACCTAGCAAGGCGGCAAAGCCGGTGAGTTCGGCCAGTGCGTCGGTGTGCGCGTCGGCGTCGAGGCTGGAAGGTTCCATCTGGTCGCGGATGGCCCGCTCCAGGGTGTTCTGGGTCCAGGCCCAGGCATCACCCTGGTTGCTCAGGTAGCCCTGGGCGATCATCAGCAGGTGTGGCGCGCCCTGCTCGTCCACCCGGCTGACCCAGGCCAGCAACGGCGAAATATTGGCAAAGCCTGCAGCGGTCAGGTAGGCACTCATTTCCAGCTCCGGGTGCACGCCCGGGTTGACCCGGCGGATCAGCTTGAGCACCACATGGTCGCCGATCACCACCGAGCTGTTGGACTGCTCGGCGCTGAGGTAGCGCACGGTGCTTTCGTCGTTCAACGCCAGGCCCGCCAACTGCTGCGTACTTTCGAAGCGCAGCTCGCCCTCACCGTTGCCACAAGGCAGTTGCATGCCCTCCTCACAGGCACGCAGCACCGCGCGGATGAACGGTTCGAGAACAAAGGCGTCGGTGATCAGGCCAACCTGATGGGCACGGCGTACCCGCGCCAGGGCCAGCTGTTGCGGCAGCGCGCTGTTGATCTGCTCTTCGGGCAGCAGGCCGAACGGCAGTTGGTAGCGGTTGGCCACACCGTCGCTGAGCACTTCGATTTCACCGAGCAGCACCGGCGTGGTGGCCGTGCCGAAGCGCACGCCGTAGCACAGGCGCACGGCGTCGATCGGCCCTTCCTTGCCGGCGAACCAGCGCCGCTTGGGCAGGTACTGCGGCAGGATGGCGCTTTGCAGGGTATCGCTGGCGGGGGCTTGCAGCAGTTCTTCCATGCGTTTGCGCAGTACCAGCGTGGTCAATTCGGGTAACCCCTCGGAGGCCTGGATGTGCCAGCTGGGCATGCGGTCGTGGGAGGCCAGCAGGAACCAGTAGAAGGCGTAGGGTGGCAAGGTCAGCAGGAACGGCAGTTGGCCGATCGGCGGGAAGGCGCTGCCGCCGAGCATCTCCACCGGTACTTTGTCGGCGTATTGTGACAATTCCAGTTCGGCCGCCTGGGCGGCACGGGAAACGTTGGCCACGCACAGGATGACCTCGGTGTTGCCCTCGGCGTCGGTGTACTCGCGCAGGTAGGCAAGGATGCGCCGGTTGTTCGGTGTGAGGGTGCGCAGGCTGCCACGGCCAAAGGCCTTTTGCTGCTTGCGCACCGCCAGCATGCGCCGGGTCCAGTTCAGCAATGAGTGCGGGTCGTTGGCCTGGGCCTCGACGTTGACGGTCTGGTAACCGTACAGCGGGTCCATGATCGGCGGCAGCACCAGGCGCTGCGGGTCGGCGCGGGAGAAACCGCCGTTGCGGTCCGGTGACCACTGCATGGGCGTGCGCACGCCGTCGCGGTCGCCCAGGTAGATGTTGTCGCCCATGCCCAGTTCGTCACCATAGTACAAGGTAGGCGTGCCGGGCATCGACAGCAGCAGGCTGGTGAGCAGTTCGATGCGCCGGCGATCACGCTGCAGCAACGGCGCCAGGCGGCGGCGGATGCCCAGGTTAATGCGCGCGCGGCGGTCTTCGGCGTAGTAGTTCCACAAATAGTCACGCTCGCGGTCGGTGACCATTTCCAGAGTCAGCTCATCGTGGTTGCGCAGGAAGATCGCCCATTGGCAGTTGGCGGGGATTTCCGGGGTCTGGCGCAGGATATCGGTGATCGGGAAACGGTCTTCCATGGCCAGGGCCATGTACATGCGCGGCATCAACGGGAAGTGGAAAGCCATGTGGCATTCGTCGCCCTCGCCTTCGCCGAAGTACGGGCGGGTGTCCTCGGGCCACTGGTTGGCCTCGGCCAGCAGCATGCGGTCGGGGTAGTTGGCATCGATTTCGGCGCGGATCGCCTTGAGTACGTTGTGGGTTTCGGCGAGGTTCTCGTTGTTGGTGCCGTCGCGCTCGATCAGGTAGGGGATGGCATCCAGGCGCAAGCCATCGACACCCAGGTCGAGCCAGAAGCGCATCACCTTGATCACGGCCTTGAGCACTTGCGGGTTGTCGAAGTTGAGGTCGGGCTGGTGCGAGTAGAAGCGGTGCCAGAAGTACTGGCCGGCGACCGGGTCCCAGGTCCAGTTGGACTTCTCGGTGTCGAGGAAGATGATGCGCGTGCCGTCGTACTTCTGGTCGTCATCCGACCACACATAGAAGTCCCGCGCCTTGCTGCCGCGCTTGGCATGCCGGGCGCGCTGGAACCAGGGGTGCTGGTCACTGGTGTGGTTGATGACCAGCTCGGTGATTACCCGCAGGCCGCGTTTGTGCGCTTCGGCGATGAAGCGGCGGGCATCGGCCAGGTTGCCGTAGTCGGGGTGCACGGCCTTGTATTCGGCGATGTCGTAGCCGTCGTCACGGCGTGGCGAGGGATAGAACGGCAGCAGCCACAGGGTATTGACGCCCAGCTCGGCAATGTAGTCGAGCTTGCTGATCAGGCCGGCGAAATCGCCGATGCCGTCGTTGTTCGAATCGAAGAACGACTTGATGTGCAGCTGGTAGATGACGGCGTCCTTGTACCACAGCGGGTCGTCGATGAAGGCTGCCGGGCGGGAACGCTTGGCCATGTGCGACTCCTTTCAATTCCAGGTTGCTCTGGCCCCAATGCACACGCAACTGACTTGACACGATCCCTGTGGGAGCGGGTTTACCCGCGAACACCGGCGAAGCCGGTGCCATGCTCCGCGGCGCCTGCTTCGCGGGTAAACCCGCTCCCACAGGGGATGGCGTGCACCGTGTTAACGGGCCTTTTCGATGCGCCAGATGCCGAACGGCAAATGCCAAGGCTCGATGCGCATCCATTGGGTCTTGCCGTACCACGACCAACGGTGGCCGTTCATCAGGTCTTCACCCTGGGTTTCGGCGTTGTCGTCCAGCCCCAGCTCCCACAGCGGCAGCTCGAAATGCGCCTCCTGGGCGTTGTGCGGGTCGAGGCTGATTGCCACCAGGATGTAGTTGTCACGCTCGGGCGTGCGCTTGGCGAAGTACAGGATGTTGTCGTTCCAGCAGTTGAAGAACGCTACGCCCAGGTGGGTCTGCAAGGCACGGTTCTGCCGGCGGATGCGGTTGAGCTGGGCGATCTCGGCGATGATGTTGCCCGGCTGGCTGAAATCGCGCGGACGGATTTCGTACTTCTCCGAATCCAGGTACTCCTCCTTGCCCGGCAGCGGCGTGCCTTCGCACAGTTCGAAGCCCGAGTACATGCCCCACAGGCCCGAGCCCATGGTCGCCAGCGCCGCACGGATGAGGAAACCGGCACGGCCGGAGGTGTGCAAAAAGTATGGGTTGATATCCGGCGTATTGACGAAGAAGTTCGGCCGGTAGCACTGGCTCCACGGCGGCTGGTTGAGCTGCTCGTAGTACTCGCGCAGTTCCTGTTTGTGGTTGCGCCAGGTGAAATAGGTATAGCTCTGCGCATACCCGATCTTGCCCAGGCGAGCCATCATCGCAGGCCGGGTAAAAGCCTCGGCGAGGAAGATGACCTCGGGGTGCTGGCTACGCACATTGGCGATCAGCCATTGCCAGAACGGCAGTGGCTTGGTGTGCGGGTTGTCGACGCGGAAGGTTTTTACCCCTTCCTCGACCCAGCCGACCACCACGTCACGCAGGGCCAGCCACAACGAGGGCACGGCGTCGGGAGCGTAGAAATCGACGTTGACGATGTCCTGGTACTTCTTCGGCGGGTTCTCGGCGTAGCGGATGGTGCCGTCCGGGCGCCAACTGAACCAGCCGGGGTGCTCCTTGAGCCAGGGGTGGTCCTGGGAGCACTGAATGGCGAAGTCGAGGGCGATTTCCAGGCCATGTTCGGCCGCCGCGGCCACCAGCCTGCGGAAGTCGTCGCGGCTGCCCAGTTGCGGGTGAATCGCCTCGTGGCCGCCTTCCGGGCTGCCGATGGCATACGGGCTGCCCGGATCGCCGGGCTCGGCTTTCAGGGCATTGTTACGGCCCTTGCGATGCTGCATGCCGATGGGATGAATGGGTGGGAAGTACAGCACGTCGAAGCCCATGTCGCGGATCATCGGCAGGCGCTCGTGCACATCATTGAAGGTGCCGTGGCGCTCGGGGCTGTCGGTGATCGAGCGCGGGAACAGCTCGTACCAGCTGGCGAATTGCGCCGCCGGGCGGTCGACATCGACGGGGAACTCACGGCTGCGGGCCAGGTAGCTGCGGTGCTCGGCGTCGCCCATCAGGCGGGCGGTGGCAGGGTCGAGAAACAGCGCCACCTGGTCGTCGGCATCCAACGTGGAAAGGCGCTGCTGTATGGCCTGGAGTTCCTCGCGCAGGGCACCGTTGCACAGCTCGATGCCCTTGCCCAGCATCAACCGGCCTTCCTCCAGTTCCAGCCTGACCTCGACACCGGCGTGGTACTTCTTCTCCAGGTCGTGGCAATAGGTGGCGAACGGGTCGATCCAGGCCTCGATGCTGAACAGGTGCGGGCCCAGTTCGATGGGGGTGAACTCGGCCAGCCACAGGTCGTTGCCCGGCGAGTGCATGGGCACGCAATGCCAGCGCCGGCTGTGGGCCTGGCGCCAGTGGAGCATTACCGCCAGGCGGTCGTGGCCGTCAGTGAAGACCTTGCTGCTGACGGCAACCACCTGGCCGCTGACCGCCTTGGCGGCGAACGCCCCAGCGTCGAGCACCGGCTGGGTGTCTTCGATAACGATGCGCGGCGCCAGCAGCGCCTGGGACAGGCTGATGGCCTGATCCGGGTGATCGTTGGCCATGGGCACGCTTTCGAAGGGCTCGTTTCGTGACATCGGACCTTGCTCCCTCAGGCTGGTAGCGGTAAGGGTTCAGAGCCGGGCACAGGCGTGGGGTTCAAAAAAAATGAGCGAACGGCAGCTGCCAGGGGTCGAAGCCTGCAGCACCTCTTCAATTACCCATGCGAGGTCAGGCCATGAACATTCCCATTCCACCGGAGACACCCGACCCCAACATCGACGACCCGAGCCTGCCGCCACCCGTGCCGGAAGAAGACCCGGACGAGCTGCCGATCAAGCCGACCGTGCCGCCGACGGTGGGCGACCCACCCAACCAGGAGCCACCGGTAGAGGCTTAAGGGTAGACCAGGATTCTGTGCTGGCAGGGCCGGCCTCTTCGCGGGTAAACCCGCTCCCACAGGTACAGCACCAACCTCGAAGGCGGCGCAATACCTGTGGGAGCGGGTTTACCCGCGAAAGGGCCGGCGGACCTGGCCGATCAACCGGCAGATACAGCCGAAATCTCCGCCACACTGATCTCCCGCATGCGGAACTTCTGCACCTTGCCGGTCACCGTCATCGGGTACTCGTCGACGAAGCGGATATGCCGCGGCACCTTGAAGTGTGCAATGCGCGCCTTGCACCAGCCCTGCAGTTCCTCGACCGTGGCGCTGTGCCCCGGGTGCAGCTTGATCCAGGCGACGATCTCCTCGCCATAACGGCTGCACGGAATGCCGATCACCTGCGCATCGGCCACCGCCGGGTGGGTGTAGAAGAACTCTTCCAGCTCACGCGGGTAGATGTTCTCGCCGCCGCGAATGATCATGTCCTTGTTGCGCCCGACGATGCGTACATAACCGTGCTCGTCCATCACCGCCAGGTCACCCGAATGCATCCAGCCAGCCGGGTCGATGGCATCCGCCGTGGCCTCGGGGTTGTCCCAGTAGCCGAGCATCACGCTGTAGCCGCGGGTACACAGCTCGCCGATCTCGCCGCGAGGGACGATGCAGCCGTCGGCATCCACCAGCTTGGTCTCCAGTTGCGGCTGAGTGCGGCCGACGGTGGTCACGCGCAGTTCCAGGCCGTCGTCCGGGCCTGTCTGCAGCGACACAGGGCTGGTTTCGGTCATGCCGTAGGCGATCTGCACTTCGGCCATGTGCATCTGGTCGATGACCCGGCGCATCACCTCGATCGGGCAGGTGGCACCGGCCATGATGCCGCTGCGCAGGGTCGACAAATCCATTTGCGCGCGCGCGGGGTGGTCGAGCATGGCGATGAACATGGTCGGCACGCCGTAGAGGATGCTGGCGCGCTCTTCGACGACGGCGCGCAGGGTGAGTTCGGCGTCGAAGGCGTCGTTGGGGTAGACCATGGTGCTGCCATGGGTGATGCAGCCGAGGTTGGCCATGACCATGCCGAAGCAGTGGTACAGCGGCACCGGGATCACCATGCGGTCGCTCGCGGTCAGGCCCAGGCTTTCGCCGACCATGAAGCCGTTGTTGAGGATGTTGTAGTGGCTCAGCGTGGCGCCCTTCGGCGCGCCGGTGGTGCCGGAGGTGTACTGGATGTTCACCGGCTGGTCGAACTGCAGGCTTTGCTGGCGCGCCGCATAGGCCTCGGGCGAGGTCTGCCCTGCCCGCTCGGCCAACGCTTGCCAAGGCAGGAACCCCGTCGGCGGGTTGGCGGCCAGGCTGACCACACCACGCAGGTCGGGCAGGCGTTCACTGGCCATTTCGCCCGGGGTGGCGCTGGCCAGCTCCGGTGCCAGTTCCTGGACCATGGCGTGGTAGTCGGACGTCTTGAAGGCATCGGCACACACCAGCCAGCGGCAGCCGGACTGACGCAGCACGTATTCCAGCTCGCCCACCCGGTAGGCCGGGTTGATATTAACCAGAATGGCGCCGACCTTGGCGCTGGCCAACTGCAGGATGCACCACTGGGCGCAGTTGGGCGACCAGATGCCGACCCGATCGCCGGTGTTCACGCCCAAGGCCATCAAGGCACGAGCATGCACCTCGACCTGCCCGGCCAGCTGCCGCCAGCTGTAGCGCAAGCCCTGGTGGCGCGACACCAAGGCCTCGCCATCGGCACAACGGGCCACGGTGGCGTCGAAGGCCTGGCCGATGGTCTGGGTCAGCAAGGCTTGGTCCTGACGACCGCGGGTATAGCTTGGTTGACTCATGGGTGTCCCTTCTTGTGGTTGTTCTGGGCACGACTGAAGCAAGCGGGGAATACTCTGGCGCAGATTTACGTTTACGTAAAGGTGATGAGTCGATTGACAGTGAGCTCATGCAGGTTTACGTTAACGTAAAGGTGAAAACGACATCGGGTTTGTCGGCGTATCACCGACCCTGTGGGAGCGGGTTTACCCGCGAATGCGATCATCCAGGCAATGACGGTGGCCCTGCTGACGCATTCGCGGGTAAACCCGCTCCCACAGGGCCGGTGGATAGCCCTTGAGCTACGGTGTTACCCAATTTCAAGAACAAGAAGGTGCCCCAGCATGCATTACCCCACCCTGAACTTCGCCCTGGGCGAAACCATCGACATGCTGCGCGACCAGGTGCGCACCTTCGTCGCCGCCGAACTGGCCCCGCGCGCCGCGCAAATCGACCACGACAACCTGTTCCCTGCCGACATGTGGCGCAAGTTCGGCGACATGGGCCTGCTGGGCATCACCGTGCCGGAAGAATACGGCGGCGCCGGCCTGGGCTACCTGGCCCACGTGGTGTCGATGGAAGAGATCAGCCGCGGCTCGGCCTCGGTGGCCCTGTCCTACGGTGCCCACTCCAACCTCTGCGTCAACCAGATCAACCGCAACGGCAGCCACGAGCAGAAGCTCAAGTACCTGCCCAAGCTGATCAGCGGCGAGCACATCGGCGCCCTGGCCATGAGCGAACCAAACGCCGGCTCCGACGTGGTATCGATGAAGCTGCGCGCGGAAAAGCGCGGCGACCACTATGTGCTCAACGGCAGCAAGACCTGGATCACCAACGGCCCGGATGCCAACACCTACGTGATCTACGCCAAGACCGACCTGGACAAGGGCGCGCACGGTATTACCGCGTTCATCGTCGAGCGTGACTGGAAAGGCTTCAGCCGCAGCAACAAGTTCGACAAGCTGGGCATGCGCGGCTCCAACACCTGCGAGCTGTTCTTCGATGGCGTCGAAGTACCGGAAGAAAACATCCTCGGCCAGCTTAACGGTGGCGTGCGCGTGCTGATGAGCGGCCTGGACTACGAACGCGTGGTGCTGTCCGGCGGGCCGACCGGCATCATGCAAAGCTGCATGGACCTGGTGGTGCCCTACATCCACGACCGCAAGCAGTTCGGCCAAAGCATCGGCGAGTTCCAGCTGATCCAGGGCAAGATCGCCGACATGTACACCCAGCTCAACGCCAGCCGCGCCTACCTGTATGCCGTGGCACAGGCCTGCGACCGTGGCGAGACCACCCGCAAGGACGCCGCCGGGGTAATCCTGTACACCGCCGAGCGCGCCACGCAAATGGCCCTGGAGGCGATCCAGATTCTGGGTGGCAACGGCTATATCAACGAATTCCCGGCGGGCCGCCTGCTGCGCGACGCCAAGCTGTACGAGATCGGTGCCGGCACCAGCGAAATCCGCCGGATGCTGATCGGCCGCGAACTGTTCAACGAAACCCGCTGAGCACAGGGGACGGGCGCATATGGCTACCTTGCACACCCAGATCAACCCGCGTTCGGCGGAGTTCGCCAGCAACAGCGCGGCCATGCTCGAACAGGTCCATGCCCTGCGCGGCCTGCTCGCCCAGGTGGCCCAGGGCGGCGGGCCCAAGGCCCAGGAGCGGCACACTTCGCGTGGCAAGCTACTGCCGCGCGAGCGTATCGACCGCCTGCTGGACCCGGGCTCGCCGTTCCTCGAAATCGGCCAGCTGGCCGCCCATGAGGTGTATGGCGAAGACGTGCCCGCTGCCGGCGTGATCGCCGGCATCGGCCGCGTCGAAGGCGTGGAATGCATGATCGTGGCCAACGACGCCACGGTCAAAGGCGGTTCCTACTACCCGCTGACCGTAAAGAAGCACCTGCGTGCGCAGACCATCGCCCTGCAGAACCGCCTGCCGTGCATCTACCTGGTGGACTCCGGCGGCGCCAACCTGCCACGCCAGGACGAAGTGTTCCCCGACCGCGAGCACTTCGGGCGGATCTTCTTCAACCAGGCCAACATGAGCGCACTGGGCATCCCGCAGATTGCCGTGGTGATGGGCTCGTGCACCGCCGGCGGTGCCTACGTGCCCGCGATGGCCGACGAAGCGATCATGGTGCGCCAGCAGGCGACCATCTTCCTCGCCGGCCCCCCACTGGTAAAGGCCGCCACTGGTGAGGTGGTGAGCGCCGAAGACCTCGGCGGTGCCGATGTGCACTGCCGCACCAGCGGCGTGGCCGACCACTATGCCGACAACGACGAACACGCCCTGGCCCTGGCCCGACGCAGCGTGGCCAACCTCAACTGGCACAAGCTGGGCAAGCTGCAGCGCCTGGCCCCGGTGGCACCGCTGTATGCCGCCGATGAGCTGTATGGCGTGGTGCCGGCCGATGCCAAGCAACCGTTCGACGTGCGTGAGGTGATCGCACGCCTGGTCGACGGCTCGGTGTTCGATGAATTCAAGGCGCTGTTCGGTACCACCCTGGTGTGCGGCTTCGCCCACCTGCACGGCTACCCGGTAGCGATCCTGGCCAACAACGGCATCCTGTTCGCCGAAGCCGCGCAAAAAGGCGCACACTTCATCGAGCTGGCCTGCCAGCGCGGCATCCCGCTGCTGTTCCTGCAGAACATCACCGGTTTCATGGTCGGTAAAAAGTACGAGGAAGGCGGCATCGCCAAGCATGGAGCCAAGCTGGTCACCGCCGTGGCCTGCGCCCAGGTGCCGAAGTTCACGGTGATCATCGGTGGCAGCTTCGGTGCCGGCAACTACGGCATGTGCGGTCGTGCCTACGACCCGCGCTTCCTGTGGATGTGGCCCAACGCGCGGATTGGCGTGATGGGCGCCGAACAGGCCGCCGGCGTGCTGGCCCAGGTCAAGCGCGAACAGAGCGAGCGCAGTGGCCACCCGTTCAGCGCCGAAGACGAAGCCCGGCTCAAGCAGCCGATCCTTGACCAGTACGAGCACCAGGGCCACCCCTACTATTCCAGCGCCCGCCTGTGGGACGACGGTGTCATCGACCCGGCACAGACCCGCGACGTGCTCGGCCTGGCGTTGTCCGCAGCGCTGAACGCACCGATCGAACAGAGCCGCTTCGGCATTTTCCGGATGTGACCATGAGCGATTTCAGCACCCTCGAAGTGATCCGCGACCCGCGCGGCTTCGCCACCCTGTGGCTGAGCCGCGAGGACAAGAACAACGCTTTCAACGCCTTGATGATCCGCGAACTGATCGTCGCCCTCGACCAGTTGGCCGAAGACGCCAGCCTGCGCTTCGTGCTGTTGCGCGGCCGTGGCCGACACTTCAGCGCCGGCGCCGACCTGGCCTGGATGCAGCAGTCGGCGCAACTGGACTTCAACACCAACCTGGATGATGCCCGCGAGCTGGGCGAGCTGATGTATGCCCTGCACCGCCTCAAGGCGCCGACCCTGGCTGTTGTGCAAGGCGCTGCCTTTGGCGGCGCGCTAGGCCTGATCAGTTGCTGCGACATGGCCATCGGCGCCGAAGACGCCCAGCTGTGCCTGTCGGAAGTGCGCATCGGCCTGGCACCGGCAGTGATCAGCCCGTTCGTGGTCAAGGCCATCGGCGAGCGTGCCGCGCGCCGCTATGCCCTCACCGCCGAGCGTTTCAGCGGCGTGCGGGCCCGCGAGCTGGGCCTGCTGGCCGAGGTGTACCCGGCCAGCGAACTGGACGCCCAGGTCGAAGCCTGGGTGGCCAACCTGCTGCAGAACAGCCCGCAAGCACTGCGCGCCACCAAGGACCTGCTGCGCGAAGTGGACGACGGCGAACTCAGCCCGGCCCTGCGCCGCTACTGCGAAAACACCATCGCCCGCATCCGCGTCAGCGCCGAGGGCCAGGAGGGCCTGCGCGCCTTCCTGGAAAAACGCCGCCCCGCCTGGCAAACCGATGACAAGAAGGAGCCGCGCCCATGAGCCGCCCCGCTTTGACCACCCTGCTGGTCGCCAACCGCGGCGAAATCGCCTGCCGGGTGATGCGCACCGCCAAGGCCATGGGCCTGACCACTGTCGCCGTGCACAGCGCCACCGACCGTGACGCCCGGCACAGCCGCGAAGCCGATATCCGCGTTGACCTCGGCGGCACCAAGGCTGCCGAAAGCTACCTGCTGGTGGACAAGCTGCTGGCCGCCGCCAAGGCCAGCGGCGCCCAGGCCATCCACCCGGGCTATGGCTTCCTGTCCGAGAACGCAGGCTTTGCCCGCGCCATCGAAGAGGCCGGGCTGATCTTCCTCGGCCCACCGGCCAGCGCCATCGACGCCATGGGCAGCAAGTCGGCGGCCAAGGCGCTGATGGAAGCCGCCGGCGTGCCGCTGGTGCCGGGCTACCACGGCGAAGCCCAGGACCTGGACACCTTCCGCGCCGCCGCCGAACGCATCGGCTACCCGGTGCTGCTCAAGGCCAGCGCCGGCGGCGGTGGCAAGGGCATGAAAGTGGTCGAGGAAGAAAGCCAGCTGGCCGACGCCCTGGCCTCGGCCCAGCGCGAGGCTCAGTCGTCGTTCGGCGATGCGCGCATGCTGGTGGAAAAGTACGTGCTCAAGCCACGCCACGTAGAAATCCAGGTATTCGCCGACCAGCACGGCAACTGCCTGTACCTCAACGAGCGTGACTGCTCGATCCAGCGCCGTCACCAGAAGGTGGTCGAAGAAGCCCCTGCACCAGGCCTGTCACCCGAATTGCGCCGGGCCATGGGCGAGGCAGCGGTACGCGCGGCCCAAGCCATCGGCTACGTGGGCGCCGGCACCGTGGAGTTCCTGCTCGATGCCCGCGGCGAATTCTTCTTCATGGAGATGAACACCCGCCTGCAGGTGGAGCACCCGGTTACCGAAGCCATTACCGGGCTCGACCTGGTGGCCTGGCAGATTCGCGTGGCCTGCGGCGAGGCCCTGCCGATTACCCAGGACCAGGTGCCGCTGATCGGCCATGCCATCGAAGTGCGCCTGTATGCCGAGGACCCGGCCAACGACTTCCTGCCCGCGACCGGCAAGCTGGCGCTGTACCGTGAATCGGCAGCCGGCGAAGGGCGACGGGTGGACAGCGGGGTCAGCGAAGGTGATGTGGTGTCGCCGTTCTACGACCCGATGCTGGGCAAGCTGATCGCCTGGGGCGAAGACCGCGAACAGGCACGCCTGCGCTTGCTGGCCATGCTCGACGAGTTTGCCATTGGCGGGTTGAAGACCAACATCGCCTTCCTGCGGCGCATTCTCGCCCACCCGGCGTTTGCTGCAGCGGAACTGGATACCGGCTTCATTCCGCGTCACCAGGAAGTTTTGCTGCCCGCGCCGCAAGCGCTGCCGGCAGGCTTCTGGGAAGCAGCGGCCGAGGCCTGGCTGCAGGGTCAGGCCGCACATCAGCGGGACGACGACCGCAGTTCGCCATGGGCCGAACGCAACGGCCTGCGCCTTGGCTTGCCGGCGCGCAGCAGCCTGCATCTGGTGAGTGGCGGGCAGGACCAGGCAGTTGCCCTGGAGCGCAGCGCTGCGTCTACCTGGCAGCTGGTGGGCGAGCAGTTGGTACATGACCAGGCGGGCGTGCGTCGCCAGCATCTGGCGATCCGCCGCGGTGGCACGCTGTACCTGCACTGGGAGGGTGAGATGCATGCCATCGAAGCCTTCGACCCGATTGCCGAGGCCGAGGCCAGCCATAGCCATCAAGGCGGCCTGGGCGCGCCCATGAACGGCAGCATCGTGCGGGTGCTGGTGGAGCCGGGGCAGGTGGTGGAAGCGGGTACGGCGCTGGTGGTGCTGGAAGCCATGAAGATGGAGCACAGCATTCGCGCGCCGCATGGCGGCACGGTGAAGGCGTTGTTCTGCCAGGAAGGGGATATGGTCAGCGAAGGGACGGTGCTGGTCGAACTGGCGGAGTGAGTTTGGGGCGCTTGGCTTGGTTTTTTTTGCGCCTGTGAGATCGAGCGCCGCCCGCGCGGCGCTTCGCGGGACAAGCCCGCTCCCACATTTGTTGCAACGTGGCCATGCCTGTGGGAGAGGCGTTGCCAGCCTTGGTGCAAGGATTGAGACAAGTGGAGCGGCAGTAGTGCCAACCCAGAACTACAGCCATGCCACCAAGGCTGACAACCATGGCCTGTCAGGTTCGGCACGTTGCAACAAATGTGGGAGCGGGCTTGCCCCGCGAAGCGCCGCGCGGGCGGCGCTCGATCTCACAGGCGCAGAATGTGTCAAGGCGAATACCCGCGAAGCGCCGCGCGGGCGGCGCTCGATCGACAGGGCGCCGCAACACCCATGCCTTGCACCCGCCAACCCCGATCAAAAGACCCCATGCACCCGCACTACCACCCCCAGAAACTCGCAGCCATCCTCACACAACAGCGCCGGGTAGTTGCTGTTAAGTGCCTTCAGGTACCGTTGCCCACCTTCCTCCGCCAACTCACGGAAGATCGCCGGTTTGCCCGGCTGACGAGCAATAACCAGACGCCCTGGCTCGGCATCTACCCCAGGGTCCACCAACATCCGCATGCCCTGCGGCACACTGCGCCCACTGACAGCACTCATCGCATCATTCTCGACGGTCAGCCAGAACGCCTTGCCTTGGGCCAGGTAGTCCGTCTGCTCGAAAACGCCAGGCTCCGCGCCCTCTGCAACACCTGGCTCATCCCAACCCAGCACCGGGTAGCGGAAGCACACGATGTATTGCATGAGGTCCAGATCGTCATCGGCGCCATCCACCTCGTAAACGCTCGGCTCCCCGTCCTGCCCCTGAATGCGCAGCTGCAAGCTGACGCTGTAATGGGGCATGCCAATCTCGACGAGCGTGCGATTCATCGACTCGATCTTCGGCTGACGCCGCTTGTTCACCCAATGCCCCACGCTGCCTTGAGACACGCCAACGCGCTCGGCCAGCTGTTCTTGAGTGAGCCCTAGCTCTTCCATCCGGTTACGGACCAGGGCGATCCATTTATCCATATTCATCGCTGCCATGAGCCTCCTGCAAAGGCGTGCGTCACGATCAAACCCGACACGACCGCTGTAGGAGCGGCCTTGTGTCGCGACAGGGCTGCACAGCAGCCCCCGGCAAGCTAGAAAACCTCGTGCCCCCGCACGACCACGCCCAGAAACTCGCAGCCTTCTTCACACAGGACTGTCGGATAGCGCGTATTCAGCGGCTTGAGCATCTTGTCTCCGCCCTCCTCGACCAACTGCCGCAATACTGCCGGCCGCCCGGGCTGCCGCGCGATTACCAACCTCCCTGGTTCTGCCGGCAGGCCGGTATCCACCAGCACACGCATGCCCTCAGGCACGCTCTTGCCGCTGGCGGCATTCATCGAGTCGTTTTCTACCACCAACCAGAATGCATTGCCTGCGGGCATATAGTCCGTCTGTTCGTGGGCCTTGCTTGTCTCTGGCAAAGGCCCCTGCAAGTCAGCCCAACTCAGCACCGGGAAGCGAAAGCTCGCATACAGCAGCGCTTCGGCCGAAACCGGCTGTTCAGCCGCATAGTGACCAGGCGATTCGCGCACGATATCGCGCTCCACCACCATGACTTGGGCTTCCAGAAACACCAGCCCAAGTTTTTCGAGCTTTTCGTTGATGGTTTCCAGCGTCGGCCGCCGCGTGCCACGCAGCCAATGCCCCACGCCCCCCTGAGTCATGCCCAGGCGTTCGGCCAGCTTCAGTTGGCTGAGATTGTGTTCGCGCTTGTAGCGCTTGAGAAATGCGTTCCAGTTTTCCATGAGCGGCAACAATACGGACTGTATTACTCGCAGCAATACACAATCTGAATTATTTATTTTTCGATAGATAGTACAGACTGACCTATCCTGTGATTCCCGCGTGTTTGAAGGGACATCAGAAGGTATCGCGATGAAACATCCGAAAAACGACGAAACAGATCTCGACAGCGAAGCCGCCCGCCGCGCTCTCGACTACTACCTCAACCCCAACCCGCCGCGCCCCACCCTGGAGAACAGGATCTGGACCCTGCACGAGGGCGTAACCACCGACCAGGCCCAGGAGCACGCCATCGCCCTGCTGCGCTGCGCCGCCGCCACCGCACAGGAAACCGCCACCCATCAGCAGGGCAGCCAGCGCGAACTGACCTTCGCCCTGATGCACATGATGGACATGGCCCGCGCACTGCTGGAGCACAAACGCACCGGGGAACCGGGTTTGTAGACACGAAAAGAAGGGAGAGAACGTGATGGCCGGGTAACGGCAAAGGCCCCGATTGCCGGGACAAGGAAGCGCATCGGTAAAACTTTTTTACCGGATTAGCGAAAATTCATTTGACTGGCAAATGATAACGATTATTATTGCACTCAGCTGATCGCAAGATCTGCTGGATAACCTGGAGCTTAGGTCGCTCTCAGATTATCTCCTCATCAGGCTAATCACGGTTTTTGACCCGGCTTTTTGCTGGGTCTTTTTTTTTGGCTCTTCAGGCTAATGAAGATCGTGATGGCGCGCATGATAGCAAAGGTGTTTCAGGGCGTGAACGCTCATTACAAAACTTTGCGAAATCAGCACTTGAGAATCAATCTCGTTTCACCTACGCTGATCGTGCATCACGGAAGATGCCCCCACCCTCTCCCCTTACTAGAGCAAGGAGCTGTCCATGACCCGTCTGCTGCTGCCCCTTGAGCACCCAACCTCTGCTGCCGAACATCATGCCGACGACGCCCTGCTACACGCCCTGAAACGCCTGCCACGGCGTGTGCAACAAGTGTTCCTGCTCAACCGCCTCGACCAGCTGGACTTCGCCAGCATCGCCGCCCGCCTCGACCTGCCATTGGCGAGCATAGAGCGGCACATGGACCAGGCACTGCAGGCCGGCCGCTCGCGCCGGGATGTGCTGGCGAGTGTTGCCGGGCAATGGTACGTGCGCTTGCAGAGCCCACAGGTAACGGCCTGCGAGCGGATTGATTTTCGCCGTTGGCTGGATGCGGACATGGCGAATCTGCAGGCGTTCCATGATACGGAACTGCACTGGCGCAGCCTGTTGGCACCGGCACGGCATCTGGGCCAGGACGGCTGGTATCGGCAAGGTCGGGCGGCGCTGTCGTTGGGCGGCTGTTCGGTTGCGGTCGGGCTTGGCGTGGTGGCGTTGGTGCTGTTTGGTTTCTGGGCCTGATCAACACCCCAGCTACGCCGTAATCGTTTTCACCGAGGATGGCTCGCTTGCTATCAAGTTCGAGTGCTCGATAGCGTTTCCGTCAGGCATGCAAGCAGTAGCCATCCGCACAAACTGACACCCAGGAACAGCAGCCCCAGGCTCATCGGCAACGCGCTTTCGACGCCAGCAACCAGACTGCCAGCCAAACCACCACCTGCGAACAACAATGTCGTATTGAGCGACGCAGCCGCACCGGCCTGCTGCGGGTAACGCGCCAAGGCCTGGGTCGTTGCAGCCGGACGCACCAGCGTTGTCCCGGTCGTGCAGATGATCATCGGCAGCAGCAGCCCCGCCACCGTCAATCCTGCTACCTGTTCCCAGATCACCAGTGTGATGCCCCCGGCAGCTATAAGCAGGAACCCTGTCTTGATCTGAACCTGCGGGCTTACACGATTGTTCAAGTAGGTCGCGGCTGCTCCGCCAGCGATATACGCAAGCCCATAGGCGATAAATACCACCGAGAATTGATATGGCGTCAGCCCCAGGCTGTCCATCAACGCCAATGGCGCGACAACGATGACGGAAAAATGGCAGGCAAACGCGAGACTGGACAGCAGGGAGTGCGCAAGATAGGTCGTATCACGCAGCATGACCCAATAGCTGCGCATGCCTGAAGTACGGCCTCGCGATGCAGGCGTGTCCTGCAACAGTGCATACGAAAGGCATGAAACGACCACGGCGATGAAAGCGAATACCGTAAAGCTGCCCTTCCAGCCAAAGGATTGTTGGAGAAAAGCGCCTGCGACCGGTGACAACGAGATGAACAGCCCACTTGCGCTGGTCAGCAGGATCCGCATGGCATTGCGCTGTTTACCACTGTACAGATCCTGCACAAGCGCCTGGCCCAGCACGAAACTCCCGCACCCCACGGCCTGCAGCAAACGGAACGCCATGAACGTCTCATAGCGGGTTGAAAATACACAACCCACCGCCCCTGCAATGGACACACCCAGCCCAGCGAGCAACAACGGCTTGCGTCCCATGCCATCCGACAATGGCCCGATCACCAGTTGCGCCAAGGCAACACCAAACGCAAAGAAGCTCACCGAGTAGGCTATCTGCTGTGACTCGACGTGAAACTCGTCTGCGAGCGCAGGGAATGATGGCAGGATTACATCCAGCGGGAATACACCCAATAGACACAACAGAATCAACAAGGCCGAGCACAGAAAGCTCCTGGGTGAACACAAGGGCCGGTTCACGCTACTAACCCCGGTTTTCTTGTATTGCCGGAAAAGGTCACTGGAATCTCCCTGGAAGCGCCGAACCCTGATGGTAGCGACACCCTTAAGGTGTACAAACCGGACTGGGCAGTGAAACTTCCGATAGAGCCGTAGGACCTCTCCCTTGTCACTGATTGCCGATGAGTTCTGGTGCTACCTGGAAACTCTGCCGACGTGTTAGCCGGCCCCCAGCGACGTTCCAGGGTTCGAATCCTGACACTGTCGCCGGGCAAGCCCTTCCAGAAAACCGCTTAGCCTTCCAGCCCTTTCTTCAGCGCCGCCAGGCCATCTTCGTAGATGCCGGCAAACAGCGCGGTTGCTTCAGCATCGCTGATACCCACCGGCACGAACGAGCCGGACCATTCCACGCGAGACCCGCTACCTTCAGCCACCACACGCAGGGTCGACTGGTAGTCACGTACTGGCGCCGGGCCCGTGAGGATGGTGTAGCTGTAGCTGCGGCCGGCTTCGTTGAAGTCCAGCAGGCGCTCGATGATGGTGTCGCCAGCCACGCTCTTCAGGGTGCGGACGCGGCCGCCTTCGCTCAGGGTGCTTTCGGGAATGAACGGCAGCCAGTCGGGCAGCGCGTCGAAACCGCCAATCAGCTGCCAGACGCGATTGGCATCGGTTGCCAGGGTGATGGAAGCTTGTGCAGTTGCCATGGTGATTCTCCTCGGGGCGTGGCCCCATTGATTCGGGTAGACAGGGCCGCAATGCGGCCCTGCAAGATCGGTTTAAACAGCAGGTACCGGAGCCTGGGCGTTGATCAGCCCTTGCTGGCGCAGGTCGTTCCAGAAGGCCATCGGGATCACCTTGCTCAGGGCGGCGAAGTCTTCGTTGGCGTGCGCAGGGCGGGTGGAACCCGGGATCACCGAGACCACGGCCGGGTGGGCCAGGGCGAACTGCAGGGCGGCCGCCTTCACATCTACACCATGGGCATGGGCCACGGCGCGGATGCGCTCGAGTTTGGCCAGCACCGGCTGGGTGGCTTTCTGGTACTCGAAGTGCTCGCCGCCGGCGGTGACACCCGAGCTGTACGGGCCACCCACGACAATGCCGACACCCTGCTCCACCGCTTGCGGCATGACGCGTTGCAGCGCGCGGTCGTGGTCCAGCAGCGAGTAGCGGCCGGCCAGCAGGAAGCCGTCCGGACGGGCTTCTTCCAGGTCGAGGGTCAGCTCGATCGGCTCGACGCGGTTCACACCCAGGCCCCAGGCCTTGATCACACCTTCTTCACGCAGACGGGTCAGTACGCGGAAGGCACCGGTACGGGCGACTTCGAACTGGCTCAGCCATTCGTCACCGTAGAAGTCCTGGGCGATGTCGTGGATCCAGACGATGTCCAGGCGGTCGGTCTTCAGGCGGCGCAGGCTGTCTTCGATCGAGCGCAGGGTGGCGTCGGCGCTGTAGTCGTTGACGATACGGTTGCGGTTGCCGTGCTCGAACAGGCCGCTTTTTTCGCCCAGTTCACGGGCAGCCGGGTCTTCCAGTTCGTCGAGGATGATGCGGCCGACCTTGGTGCTGAGCACGTACTCGTCACGTGGGCGGCCGACCAGGGCATTGCCAAGGCGGGTTTCGGAGAGGCCGGCACCGTAGAACGGGGCGCTGTCGAAGTAACGCACACCGTTGTTCCAGGCGGCATCGATGGTAGCCTGTACTTCGTCTTCAGGTACGTTGCGGAACATGTTGCCCAGTGGGGCGGTACCGAAGCCCAGCGGGTTGGCGATAAGGGATTTGAGGTTCATGTGCATTTTCCTGATGAGGGAGTCGGTTGTGAACTCCAGTGGCTGCAATCCTATGCCCCACCCACCAAGACCGTCCAAGTCATATTTCGAACGACTTGAGACCTTTCATGCAACACCGTGAAATCTTCATTCGAACTGCTGCTGGGCATGCCGGTACTTGGCGGGGCCATGGCCGTGGCGTTACGCCGGATGGCGTAGGCCAGGCCAAGGCTGCCGAGGCTCAGCGGTTCCAGGGTGCCTCGGCACGTGCGTCGATGCCATAACGCTGCCGCGCTTCGGCGTGCTTGCCAGGATCGATGCCTGCCAATGCCGCCAGGGCAATGTGCTGACGATCAACCTCGAAGAAGCGACGCAGTGCAGAGCGCGTGTCACTCCGGCCAAAGCCGTCGGTACCCAGGGCGGTGAACGGCGCGCAGACATGGGCAGCGATCAACTGGGCATAGGCGCGCACGTAGTCACTGGCCGCCACCACCGGCACAGGCCCGGGCAGGCAGCGCTGCAAGTGGCTCTGCCCTTCGCGCTGGCTGCCAAAAAGGCGCTGGCGCTCTACCTCGCGAGCATCGCGTGCCAGCTCCGAGAAACTGGTGACACTCCAGATCTGGCTACTGATACCCCAGTCCTGCAGCAACAAATCGGCGGCGGCGATCACCTCCCGCATGATGGCGCCGGAACCCAGCAGGCGTACCGCAGGCTCATCGGCTCCGCGCGTGCCGTACAGGCGCATGCCGCGGATGACATCGTCGTGTTCGCTGTCCTGCAGCGGGGCCTGGGTGTAGTTCTCGTTGGTCACCGTCAGGTAGTAGAACTCATCGCATTGCTGCTCGAGCATGCGTCGGCTGCCATGGTCGATGATCACGGCCGCCTCGCTGGCGAACGCCGGGTCGTAGGCGCGGCAGTTCGGCACCGTGGAGGCGATGAGCTGGCTGGTACCGTCCTGGTGTTGCAGGCCCTCGCCTGCCAGGGTGGTGCGGCCAGCGGTGGCGCCAATCAGGAAGCCACGGGCTCGCTGGTCGGCAGCCGCCCAGATCAGATCGCCGATACGCTGGAAACCGAACATCGAATAGTAGATATAGAACGGCAGCATCGGCTCGCCGTTGACGCTGTAGGAGGTCGCTGCGGCGACCCACGAAGAGACAGCACCGGCTTCGGTAATGCCCTCCTCCAGCAACTGGCCGTCGGTGGATTCCTTGTAGTACAGCAATGCACCGGCGTCTTCCGGTTCGTAGAGCTGGCCAACCGGTGAATAGATGCCAACCTGGCGGAACAGATTGGCCATGCCAAAGGTACGCGCCTCGTCGGCCACGATGGGCACTATGCGTGGGCCGAGCTGCTTGTCCTTGAGCAGGTTGGTGAAGAGCCGGACCACAGCCATCGTGGTGGAAATCTCACGATCGTCAGGGGCCAGGGCGAACCGTGCATAGTCAGCGAGTGGCGGTACCGCGATGCTGGGGGCCAGGCTGGTGCGTCGAGGCAAGTAACCACCCAGTGACTGCCGACGGGCATGCAAGTAGCGCAGTTCGGGGCTGTCATCGTGCGGTCGATAAAAGCGCATCTCCTCCACTGCCTGGTCATCCAGCGGCAGCGCAAAACGGTCCCGAAACGCCTTGAGGGCCTCGACGTCCAGTTTCTTCTGTTGGTGCGCGGTGTTGCGCGATTCGCCGGCCTGGCCCATGCCAAAGCCTTTCTTGGTCTTCGCCAGGATGACCGTCGGGTGCCCCTTGTGGCGCTTCGCTGCGTCGAATGCAGCGTGCAACTTGCGAAAATCGTGGCCGCCGCGACGCAGGCCATCGATTTCGGCCGGGCTCATGTGAGCGACCAGCGCGTGCAGCTCCGGGTCCAGGTCGAAGAAGTGTGCAAGGTTGTAGGCAGCATCGTTGGCACCCAGGGCCTGGTACTGGCCATCGACGGTGCTGGCCAGGCGGCGCAGCAGAACGTGGTGGTGGTCCCTGGCGAACAGGGCATCCCAGCCCGACCCCCAGACCACTTTGATGACATTCCAGCCAGCTCCCTTGAACAGCGACTCCAGCTCCTGGATGATTTGCCCGTTACCGCGCACAGGCCCGTCAAGCCGCTGCAGGTTGCAGTTGATCACGAAGGTGACATTGTCCAGCTTCTCCCGTGCGGCAAGCGACAGTGCTGCGATGGATTCCGGCTCGTCCATCTCGCCATCGCCGAATACCCCCCAGACATGGCGACCTTCGGTCGCGGCAATACCACGGTGTTGCAGGTAACGCAGGAAGCGGGCCTGATAGATCGAGCTGATCGGGCCAATGCCCATGGAGCCGGTCGGAAACTGCCAGAAATCCGGCATGAGCCAAGGGTGGGGATAAGAGCACAGCCCGCCGCCGTCCACCTCCTGCCGATAACGCTCGAGTTGCTGCTGCTCCAGCCGGCCCTCCAGGAAAGCGCGCGCATAGACACCTGGCGCGGAATGCGGCTGGAAATACACCAGGTCGCCCTTGCCCTGTTCAGTATCGGCACGGAAGAAATGGTTGAAGCCCACTTCGAAGATTTCCGCGGCAGAGGCGTAGCTGGCAATGTGGCCGCCCAGCTCGCCATAGGCCTTGTTCGCCTTGGCCACCATGGCCAACGCGTTCCAGCGAATGATTGAGGTAATGCGCTCTTCCATCGCCAGATCACCGGGGTACTCCGGCTGCTGTTCCAGTGCGATGGTGTTCTGGTAAAGCGAGTAAGGGTTGGCCGCGATTCGAGCCCCCAGGTGGCCGGCGTGTTCGGCCAGGCGTTGCAGCAGGAACTCCACCCTCGCACTTCCCTCGACGCGAGCGACGCCCTCCAGGGCATCCAGCCACTCGTTCGTCTCGACGGTATCAATATCTTCAGTACCTTGATCGACGATCTTGGGCACTTGAATCGGGTTACTCATTTCACACGACCTCAGGTGATTGAAACGACAGCCGCAGGGCAACCGGCGATGTGCTCGCCGGAAGATAGGCTCAAGGCTATCAGATGCCAGCGCCTTCACGGCTGCATGCCCAACTCGCCATCGTCCATCAGGCCGGTGATGGTCAGTACCCGTACATAGCCCACCAGTTCCGAAGATTGCTCACGGGCATCACGGCAGGGAATGCGGTTTTCGCCCTAGCAGGAGGTGGTTAGCCAACGGTGAATCGAGTGTCGTCTGTGGTCCGTGTTCAATCCCCTGAAGATTCTCGGCTGCCTGGTCGTGCCCGCGAAAGACACCTAACCCCCTGCCACGCTACCGATGAAGTTCGCCAGCTCTGCTGTTCGGGGTGCCGCGAAAACCTCGCGCGGATGCCCCGTCTCGTGGACCTTGCCCTGATGCATGAAGACCAGCTTGTCCCCGACTTCCCGGGCAAAACGCATTTCGTGGGTGACCATGATCAGGGTCATGCCTTCACTGGCCAGCTGGCGCACCACACCAAGCACTTCATTGACCAACTCGGGGTCGAGCGCCGAGGTGATTTCGTCGCACAGCAACACCTTTGGCGACATGGCAAGCGCCCGGGCAATCGCCACCCGCTGCTGCTGGCCGCCGGAAAGGCGGTCCGGGTAGGCATCGAACTTGTCGCCCAGCCCAACCCTGGCGAGCATCTGCTCAGCCAACTGGCGAGCCTCGGCCTTGTCGGCCTTCTTCACCACCTGGGGCGCAAGCATGACGTTCTGGCCCACGGTCAGGTGAG
>Ga0160502_100085_pt1 | contig 134691 bp, 122 predicted proteins | sample DIDnMG_14_FD_108237 | JGI IMG/M metagenome (GOLD analysis project Ga0160502, IMG submission 108237) | Enriched soil microbial communities from UW Madison campus, WI, USA - DID2933_E24_Xylan MG | ecosystem: Environmental > Terrestrial > Soil > Unclassified | place: USA: Madison, Wisconsin... | reverse complement strand
GTTCCGCTACTTCATGTATGTATTTCCGGTTGTCGTCGCCTGGATTCCTTATGAGCTGAGCAAGCTGCGGCATGGCTGGCGGCGGCGCGCAGCGTTCTCGCTCATCATCGTCTCTATGGTGGGGACGGCTGGATTGCTGAGCTACGCCATTACCCAGCCCGACATTGCGCCGGATGAGCACAACTTCCTGACGATTGAGACCAATGAATACGCGAGGCAGCAGCGCGAGGAACGTGTCATCGCCCAGTGGATAGACGATCACTTCACCACCGAGACGATCCTGACTGACTCCTCGAATGCCTTTACGATCTTAGTGAACAGCCGTAATGCGAAGAAGTTTCTCATTACGAGCGACTATGACTTCAGGCCGGCGCTGCTTGATCCGCTGAAGTATAAGGTGGACTATATTCTCATTCCGCGGCCATTCCGTAACGGACCCAAGAGCGCCATTAATATGGCTTATCCCGACCTGTACGATAACGGCAGCGCATGGGCTACGCTGTATCACGACTTCGATAACCAATGGCGGCTGTACAGGGTGCATGAACCGAAAGCGGAGGCGGAAGTAACTGTAACTACTTCACATGAGTCAGCTTCTGCCAGATAGTCGGTTGTCGTCAAGCTGGTTTATCTGCTCTACCCACTTAGATCATGCATCATGACAGAGCAAAAGGAGCCTGAGGATGTCAAAACGGAGTATCCTTTCATGGATAATATTTCTTATTATATTTGCCGGGGAGATTGCGCTTGGTTACTATCTCGCCTTCATGAAAGGCTACATGCATACCGATGCCCTAAGCCGGGTTGCCAATGCCTTCTATGTGCTCTACAGCCGCGATCCGCATCTGGGGGCGATCAGCTTCATCTGGAACCCGCTGCCGAGTCTGATGGAGCTGGCGATTCTCGTCTTCTATCCGCTGTTCCCCGTGCTCGCCTCTCGCGGCTTCGCCGGGGTCATCATGACCGCTCTCTTCTCCGGCTTGACCGCTGTACTGCTGTACAAGACCGGGATTCGCTACGAGCTGTCCAGGACGATGAGCTCGATGCTCGCGCTGCTCTATTGTCTCAATCCGTTCGTATTCCTGTTCGGCGCCAACGGCCTCAGCGACGCGCCCTACATCTATTTCCTGATGTACACCATCATTGAGTTCACCTTCTGGATCAAGGAGCGCAAGACCAGCAGCCTCATCTTCAGCGGCTTCGCTCTCTCGCTCGCCTTCTGGACGCGCTATGAGGCGGTCCCGTTCGGCTTCTCCCTGGCGATTGCGATTGTGCTGGTCATTGTGTTCATCCATCATCGCAGCCAGGAGGACCCGAAGCTGAAGCCGCTGGAGAAGTACAACAAGATCGAGGCGACCTGGATTATTGTGCTGCTGCCCGCGATCTTCTCAGGATTGCTGTGGATTTTCTTCAACTATACCATTATGGGCAATCCATTCTACTTCCTGAACTCGGAGTACTCCAACGTCGCGCAATCCGAGGTACTGCAAAATGACGAGAACTTCGTGAAGCTGTTCAACAGCCCGCTGCTCTCGCTTCTGTTCATCGCCAAGAAGACGCTCTGGTACTCGCTGCCTTTGTTCGCTGTACTGCTGATTCGGCTGTTCTCCTGGCGTCTGCATAAGCCTGACCTGCTGGTGCTGCTGCTGTTGTTCGCTGCGGTGCCGGGCTTGCAGTTTCTGCTGCTGATGAAGGCATCGTCCTTCGGCTGGTTCCGCTACTTCATGTATGTATTTCCGGTTGTCGTCGCCTGGATTCCTTATGAGCTGAGCAAGCTGCGGCATGGCTGGCGGCGGCGCGCAGCGTTCTCGCTCATCCTCGTCTGCATGGCGGGAACGGCTGGATTGCTAAGCTATGCCATTACCCAGCCCGACATTGCGCCGGATGAGCACAACTTCCTGACGATTGAGACCAATGAATTCGCGAGGCAGCAGCGCGAGGAACGTGCCATTGCCCAGTGGATAGACGATCACTTCACCACCGAGACGATCCTGACCGACTCCTCGAATGCCTTTACGATCTTAGTGAACAGCCGCAATGCGAAGAGGTTTCTCATTACGAGCGACTATGACTTCAGGCCGGCTCTACTTGATCCGCTGAAGTATAAGGTGGACTATATTCTCATTCCGTCTCCTCTACGCAATGGGCCGAAGAGCACCATCAATGTGACCTATCCCGACCTGTACGATAAGGGAAGCGCATGGGCTACGCTGTATCACGACTTCGATATCCAATGGCGGCTGTACAGAGTTCATGAACTGGAGCCGCAAAGAGGAGCTATCCAGTAACACGGTATAGCATGGTATGATCCAATTCCCAAGCTATTCGCCTTCTCTCCTGATCACCAAAAAGACCAAAACCCGAAGAACATTGTCGCATTCTTCGGGTTTTGGTCTTTTGCATTTGTGCGCGCCTGCCGTATGACATGGCTGACGCTTCTAATGCGGCAATACGTATAGCAGAATAGCAAAGAAATGGAGCACCGAGCCCCCTAGCACGAACAAGTGCCATACGGCGTGATGGTATGGAAAGCTGCGCCACATATAGAACACTGTCCCGACCGTGTACAGCAGCCCTCCGCCGATCAGCAGCTTCAATCCTCCCGGGGCAAGATTGTCCACCAGCGGACCCCAGGCAAACACGATAATCCAGCCCATCGCGATGTACAGCAGCGTGGAGGTGAACAAAAATCTGGAGGCAAAAAACGACTTGAAGACTACGCCCGCCAGCGCTACCCCCCACACGATGCCGAACAATACCCAGCCGGTCGTTCCCTGCACGACATTGAATAAGATTGGTGTATAGGTACCTGCGATAAAGATATAGATGCAGGAGTGATCCATAATTTCAAACCAATTCTTAACCTTGCCCTCCGGGAAGCTGTGCACTAGTGTCGAGGAGACATACAGAAGCAGCATCGCGCTTCCGTAGATGGTAAAGCTCACAACATGCCAGGCTGTTCCCTTCATGGCGGCGAATACAATCAGCAGCACCAGTGCCGCTACGCTGAGCAGCGCTCCAATGCCATGTGTGATGGCATTAGCCACCTCTTCCCGCCGGGTATAAGTATGGGTATTCGCCATATCTCATTCCCCCTTCTATCCTGTTCCATCGGACATGACTGTGACGCCACCGTGCCGATGCTCTGTATCTGACCTATTATACGCCCATACGCTTGCGTTGGTTATTGATTTTCTTCGTATTCTGGCTCTTCATCTTCGGCTGGTTGCCTGCTGCCTGATGCTTCTTCGACTTATTCCCCTCTGCCTGCGCCTGCTTCTTCTGCGCCAGCTTCTGCTTCATCGCCTCCGCCAGTGACACCTTGCGGGGCTGAGCCTGAGTACCGTTCTCTGCCGTTTCGCCTGCTTCCGTCTGAGCACCTTCCACTGCATTAGCTTCACTCTCGTTGAATGGCTGATTGTCCGTCATGTTCATCTCACCTCGTTATAGAAGGAATTAACTTTAGTTTATCTGTTTTTGCTGCCAAATGCTACCCGTCTCTATAAACGTCAATAGCCTCGGACATACGGACGCGGCACCACTACAGCAGCAGCACTGCCCGCAGCGTTGCCCGCCTGCTGTCCATCCGCTCCCTCCAATAATGCTAGCCGGGCATGATCCGCCCAGTATGGGTCACGCAGCATCCCTCTGCCGACTGCAACAAGATCAGCCGCTCCCGTGGCCACCACCTGCTCTGCAAGGCGCGGGTCATCCAGCAGGCCGACCGCAATGACCGGCAAGCCGAGCGCTGCCTTCAACGACTTGGCCAGATCGACCTGATACCCCGGATAATTGCCGGGCTGCCGCAGCTTCCCTGCCGGGCCCTCTCCCCCGCTCGACACATGGAGCAGATCGACCCCGGCTTCCTTATAGCGTGCGGCAATCTTCAGCATATGCTCCAGCTCATAGCCGCCATCCATATATTCGACTGCCGAGACTCTCATAATGAGCGGCATCTCCTCAGGCATCACTTCCTTGGCAGCACGAATGACCTCCACGCCGAACAACGCCAGATCGCGACCATATTCATCCTCCCTGCGATTAAGCTGCGGAGAATGAAACTGATGGATCAGATAGCCGTGCGCTCCATGCAGCTCAATCGTGTCCACGCCGGCCTCCACTGCCCGCCGCACCGCATCCTTGAAGCGCTGCACCATCGCCTTCACCTCTGCGGTGGACAACGCTCTAGGCTGCCTGTAGCTGCTATCCACCGCGATCGGCGATGGAGCGACAGCCTCCGGCGCATCCTGCGCCTTGCGTCCGGCATGGGCAATCTGAATGCCGACCTTGGCTCCATAGGACTGGCATTCGCGAATAACTCTGGAGAATGCCGGGATGTGCTCGTCCGACCATAAGCCCAGACAATGATCGGTAATTCGGCCATCTGGCTCCACATTGGTCATTTCCATGATGATCAAGCCGGTTCCGCCTACAGCACGCGTGACATAATGCACGTAATGCCATTCGGTCGGCATGCCGTCGCGGGCATTGGCGGAATACTGGCACATAGGCGGCATAACGATGCGATTTTTCAGGGTCAACCCCTTGCATGTAAATGGTGAATCGAGATGGCTCATCTTATAACCTCCTATCGATCAAAATAATTAGCTTAATTATCTTCAACAAGGCCGCATTCTGAAAAAGCGCTATTTCGCGCGCGCAATCTACGTGTTACCATACGGATAGGCGCATTAAGCTCGTACAACCTACAGAGAGGAACGATACTACATGCCGACTTTACTTGTATTGCAGCAGGTTACTTTGGAAGCTCAGGAACAGATTCGCGCAGCAGCGCCAGGCTGGAGCTGTATATTTGGCAAAGCCAAGGAGCTTGATCCACAGTTATTCCGTGAGGCTGAGGTCATATGCGGCTGGAGCTCGATCGCCGCTCAAGAGACACTGGGACGCGACGTCCCGCTGCGCTGGGTGCAGAGCTGGGCAGCGGGCGTAGACAAGCTACCGCTGGAGCTATTCCGCAAGCAGGGGATCCGGCTCACCGATGCCAGCGGCATCCATCCGGTTCCGATGTCCGAGACCGCCTTCGCTCTCATGCTGGGGCTCAACCGCAATATTCAGCAGGCGGTGCGTGATCAGAGCGCAGCCGTCTGGGGCAAGGGCGGCTCCTTCCGAGAGCTGCACGGCTCCACAGTCGGGATCATCGGTGCCGGCGAGATCGGCCGGCAGATCGCCAAGCTGTCCCGCGCATTCGGCATGACCGTGCTCGGTGTGCGGCGCAGCGGACAGCCAACGCCGGAGGTGGATGAGATGTATGGTCTGGACGAACTGGATACCGTGCTGCGGCGCAGCGATTATATCGTGAACATCCTCCCTCTTACCGCACAGACGCGGGATCTGTTCGATGAAGCAAGGTTTGGCCTCATGAAGCGCGGAGCCTGCTTCATCAACATCGGCCGCGGTGCGACCGTAGTGACCTCCGCGCTGGTGGAGGCGCTGGAGAGCGGACAGCTCGGCTCTGCGGGACTGGATGTGATCGAGCCGGAACCGCTACCCGCGGATCATCCGCTCTGGTCGATGGAGCAGGTTATCCTAACGCCGCATATCGGCGGTGCCAGCCCCTACTACGATGCCAGAGCCAGCCAACTGTTCATAAACAATCTGGCGCTGTATGCCCAAGGCAAGCCGGAGCTCATGCGCAATATTGTCGATTATAACAGCGAATATTAGGAGCGGCTACTACACGCTCTGATTCGAGTACCCGACTCTTGAATCTACGATCAGCTCCAACGTATGTCCGGCCTCGTCATAGCTGTGGCGGGGCCGCTGCTTTCCGTAGAGCCACCATTTGCGAACCGCTGATGGATCGGATGGATTCTCTTCAAAATAGAACAGATTCAGATCATCAACCAGCGCGATAATCTCCTGCCCTTTCTCCTGTGACACACCTTCCACCCGAATGCGCCATCCCTCCTCGTGCTCATCCAGTGTAAATGAAAGGCCCGCCTTCACCGTATCGAGCAGCAATCTGCCGATGACCTGCTTGATCAGCAGACGATATTGGATTGTTTCACTCATATGCCCTCTCCTCCCCTTGCGTATTATGGCAGATCGATCAGCAGCAGTTGCGCTTCCTGCTCAGCATGGAGCTTCAGCTCGGACAGCTCGGTTATGCGTGCGGCATCACGCCGCGCCAGTACGGTTCCGTCAGCCAGCTTCACCGCACCCTCGATAATAAACAGATAGATGCGACGCCCTTCCTTCTGCTGAAAGCCGAGCTCTGCTCCCGCATCCAGCTCGGACAGGTAGAAGGTGGCATCCTGATGAATATGAGCCACTTCCCCCTCCTTGGAATGATTGGAGACGATGGGAAGGAGTTGGTTGCGCAGCTCGGCTACCGGATAGCGAGAGGTCTCATAGGAAGGCTCAAGCCCCGCACGCTCCGGTGTAATCCATACCTGCAGCAGCTCAACCGGCTGATCGGGATGGGGATTAATCTCCGAATGAATAATGCCCGTTCCAGCACTCATGCGCTGGATACCACCGAAGCCGGTCACTGCCGTATGCCCGGTGCTGTCCTCATGCTTGATCTCGCCGCGAAGCACGATCGTCACAATCTCCATCTCCCGGTGCGGATGGGCGCCAAAGCCGTGTCCCCCGGCAACAATATCATCATTAAATACGCGCAGCGCGCCAAAATGCGTATTATCCGTATCGTAATACTCCCCGAATGAAAAGCTTGGATGGCTCTTGAGCCACCCCTTATCTGCATGATGTCTGTCCTCTGCCCTATGAATCGTAATCATCTTCGTTTCCCCCGTTCCTCATCGGAATGTTAGCGCCTGGGTGCGTTCATGCTCTGCTGTACCCATTGCCAGGCACGACCAAGCGTCTTCTCCAGATTCGATTGCTGCTGCTCATCGACAAATGGCTGGTCATGGCGCAAGTAATCGGCATGACCGCCTATCAGCTCGATGCCTTCAATATGTGCGGGCGCATACTTGCTGGCATTCCACCCCGGCAGGCGGAAGCGCCCCGCTGACCAGCCTCCCCAGCTTCCCAGCCTTGTGATCGGGTCCTTGGCTTTGCCGTGGTCGTCAACCGCATGAATGTAATACACATGCTGGCGAAGCTCCGGCGCTATCGGCATCTTCGGAGAGCCGATCTGAATAATCCGGCAGTTCTCCGGGCGAAGCTTCTGCTCCTTGAGCAGGATGCGAACGGCCTGATAAGCGGCAGCACCGCCGCCGCTATGTCCAATCAGTACAAGCTGCTCCCCATCATAGCTGTTGCGGATATGATCCGCTGCGGCCCGACCGCCCACCCGAAGCAGGCTCAACCGATGGGGCAGATCACCGGATACCTCCCCCACCTGCCTCCAGACGCTGCGGCTGTGATCGCCATAAGGATAGATGGCATCCACCCTCGCCAGCCATCCCGCCTGCCGTGCGACCGACGCCACCCAATCGCAACAGCGCCCAAAGAACTGGGGCGCTGTCGCGATGCCAGCGAGCAGCACAATCCGCATTCTCTCAACCTGAGTTGTATTGCTGTGGTTTGCTTCCATCTCCATCCCACCCTCAAATGTTCATTGAGGATTAGTATGCGGCAGGCAGTACGGCCTCCATTCATGCCGCAGCGTCCTAATCGCACAGCAACAGATGTCTGGCGAACCGCCCCTTGCTGACCATGCACTCCCCCAGCAGGCGGAAGCCAGCAGCGTCCAGCAGTGCTGCTACCGGTTGGGTCGCTGCTGAGATGAACAGCGAGCGGTCAGCAAGACGTCTGGCGGCGAGCATCATCTCCAGCAGTTGCTCCCTACTAAGGCGTGAGCAATGGTTATACGGAAAATCAATGATGGCGGTATCGTAATGTCCTTGCAGGCTTCGCATATCTGCGATGCCGATACTACCAGCATAACCGAAATGAGCAAGATTTTCACGTGCGCCTCGCACAGCGAGCGGATTGAGATCAAAGCCGTCGATGCGCACTCCCATAGACAGCGCCTCGAGCAGCACGGTACCGATCCCGCAACACGGATCGACCGCAGCAATCCCCTCCGGGCGAGGGATCGCAATATTGACCGCTGCTCTGGCCATGCGGACACTCAGTGCTGTTGAATACTGCCGTGGCTTGTCCTGATGCCTCAGCCATGATGCATCCGCCTCATGCAGCGAGCCCAGCACCCACCGTCCAGCGTGCCGGGCTACCCCAAGCCTGACGCGCGGCTCTCTCATGCTAGAGACGCCGCGGATTGCAGCGCCGAGCAGCCGTTCTACCGAGAGCCTTCCCTCATAGTCAGGCCCGTCGTTCGTCTTCAGACAGATGACCTTGAACGGCAGCTCCACTGGCGCAAGCCCAGTTGCCTGTTCACGGAGTTCATCCAGCGTGCCTGCGCACAGCAGCACATCGAGCCGGTGCTTGAGGAACGGACTGCGATCCGGCGCTATCCTCACTGCACTTTCCACGCTGCCGCCCTGAACCTTGCCCTGCACGCCAAGCAGCTCCCGCAATTCAAGCGCACACAGCTCTTGCTCGCTCTCATGGCAGACATAGGTATATAAGCTGACGGGCTGCCCCGCTTCCATCTTCGTAACTTGCCCGCTCGCCTCCCTACTGTTGCCAACCCCATTCCACTGCTCTGTGCTCACGTCTGCTCTCCTTTTCTAATTGGCAAAGTTAAGGTGACTCTCGTTCCCTCTCCCAGCCTGCTCTCGATCGTCATCGTAGCCGACAGCCGATTAAGCCGTTTGCGGATATTTAATAGACCGACATGGCCGCCCTGAAGCTCGTCCTTGCGAATCTGCGCCAGTCGCTGCTCATCTATGCCTGCACCGTCATCAGCGATGACAGCGATAACGTGTTCATCGGACTTGCGTATACTGATCCGTATCGAACCGCCGGCCACCGTTGGCGCGATGCCATGTCGCACCGCATTCTCTACAATTGGCTGCAGCGTCAGCGGCGGGATCTGAGCTACGATCTGCTCATCCCAGTCCAGATCATAGTGCAGCCTGCTGCCGAACCGGACACTTTCAATATTGAGGTACGCTTCGACCAGCTCCATCTCCTGACGCAGCGGCACCGAGCGCTTCGTATTGCCAAAGTCGAAGCTGTAGCGCAGATATGCCGACAAATCGAAAATAACCTGCCGGGCCTTGGCAACATCGCTGTACGATAGAGACAGAATGGAATTCATCGCATTATACAAAAAGTGCGGCTTGATCTGGGCTTGCAGGAACGCCTGCTCCATCTGAACAGCGGTCTCCATCGACTGCTTCATCGAGATGATATTGCGCACACGGCCGCGAAGCTCGCTTGCCTCAAACGGAAAGACAACGATGTCATTCACATCCGCCCGGAACGCCGCCAGCCGCTCTTGTGGCTCCAGCGGCGACACGATGAGCAGAAACGGCAGCACAGCAGATGAATAGGATCGGCGAATCTGGGCACATAGCTCGATCCCGCTCCGTCCCTCCACTAACTGATCACATAAAATCAAGTCCGGGAGCTGCTCCTTCATCACCTGCTTTAGTGCCGCGTGCGTCGATGTGAAGTGAAGCATCTCATAGGCATGGCCGCTCAGAATCGCTGTGACGATGTCGCGATTGACCTCATCCTTTGTAATAATCATGATCCGCGCCTGTTGCTGGAACGGCTCCTCGGCTGCTGCACTCTCGTTTCTTGCCGCATGCTCATGATCGTCTCCGAGCTCTCCATCGCCTGCGAACATCTGGGCAACCGGATGCTTGTTGCCCGTCTGGACACTTCCGAACACCAGCTCGTAGACAAGCTCCTCTGACCGCGCAGATGGGCAGGCAGACAGCTCACCCCCGAGCTGCTGCATCCATTGGTAGGCCATAATGAGATGCATCGCTCGGGATTGGTAGGAGGCCTTCTGATGCACATCCATTCGCATCAGCCTGCCCGCTTCCTCTGCTGATAAAGCAGCGTTCGCAATGGAGATACGCAGCACAAGCTGACCATCTGTCAGACGCTCTGCGGTAGCCAGTACGACAGATCCTGGCTCTACTGAGGCGACAACCAGCTTGCGTACTACATGGCGGAAGCGGCTCTCGTCGCCAAGCGCTACGTGGAAGTCCAGCTCCAGCTCCTGCCGCAGCTCCACGCCCTTGCATTCCGGCATATAGCTGAGATTGCGAAATACGCTGCGCAGACTTTCCTTCACCAGCATCGGAGAGCGCTCCGTACTCCTGGCCTCGCGCAGATCCACCCAATCCACAAGATCATGCACGTGATCAAGCTGCTGAAGGATGAGCATGCGTGCATTTTCCAGCGAATTCAGCAGCTTGCCTCCAGGAGCAGTAGTCTGCTCCAGTACAAGCTCAATCAGCTTGTCTGCCTTATACAGCGGCTCCTGAAGCCGATAGGCGTTCTGGCGGATGAATACCTGCTTGGCTTCACTAACCTCCACAATTTTGCGTGAGAGCTGCTCTGTGCGCTTTGATACATTGGCAAACCTCTTGCCGATCAGCATCAACTGCAGCAGCATAAACGTAATGGCATCCCATGGCGGAAAAGCATTGTTGGAGAGCAGTCCATTAATGCTTAGCGAATGATTCACAAACAGGATAATGAAGTGCAAGGAGGTAAAGAAGCAGAGCAGCGCATTATCCCGCTTCTGATAAGCTGCCAGCCAGAATCGATAAGCACCATGACAATAGGCGATCAGCACCGGAATGCCGAATACCGCATCATACTGACTAATGATTCGATAGGGAACCAGTAGCCCTATCAGCCCGATTGCAATGCAGCTATAGGTAATGATCTGCTTGAGCCGTGCTCCGCTGCGGGAAGGATACAGCTTATGGACATAGACAGATATGGTATAGGTACCAACCAGCACCGAAATAAACTGCAGCATGAGAAACAGTTGATAGGGAATGCTTGGCAGCCACTGGCCTAGCACCTTCTCGCCATGGGTCATGGCGAACAAGGACAGCGCCAGCAGATGACCGCCGATATACAGCGGGTACTTGCGACTGGGCCACATAAAATAGAAGCAGAGAAACATAATGCCGCCAAGCAGATAGCTGAGTGTGCGGAATATATCGAAGCCGACCGTCACGAAGGAATAGTTATCCATCGCCAGCGGCGTACCCATCATAATCGGAGCTACAATGCCGCCCTTCTCACCATAATCCAGATTCTCGATCTGGATGACGAGTCGAACGACCTTCGAATCGACCGCAATATAGCTTCGGCTCGGATAATTCTCTGCACGAGCTTCCCCCACATCTGACAGCGTTCCGCGCTGATCAACCAGTTGGTTATTCACATAGAGCCTGTAGGCCATGCGGATCGATATGGTCTTAAGCGAGATCAACTGTTCAGCCTCTGCCAGTCGAATCTCCAGCGCGTAAGTGCCGCGTCCGAGCGAAGATCCCAGTGCTTCATCCCAGCCGCCTCCAGGTATGGTCAATGCCACAGGAGCCGCAGCATTCCAGTCCACCTGCTCCGGGGACAGGAACTGATGGGGATATAATCTCCACTCGCCCGTCAAGGGAACAACCTCCTGGTCATTCAGTGGCTCGCGCAGCTCCATCACACCATTCATGGCCTGCGGATGCTCGCTTGGGAAGGTAGGTTCAATCCAGAATTTCGTTGAATATACGAGTGTGACCAAAGAAATGAACAGGATAATAGCTGCAGCCAGCCACCATCGTCTGCGCTGATGCAAGAAGGCTGTCCATGTCATAGAACGCTTGCCCTGAACAGCCTGTCGTCGGAAGGCTTGCAAGCAGCACGGGTCTGCAACGCAGGTTTACAATTCTTATGTATTATCGTCTTGATATAGGCGTAGGCGTGCAACAAGTGGGCCTCCTTTTTGTTCCTGCGATCCGTTTATTCTCATCATAGTACAGTTGCTTTTGTTCGACAAGCGCCAAACACAGACGGTGTGCGCTGTCTTGCTGTCGCAGAATTCCCCCTGCATCCCTGTACAAAAACTCCCTGGTTCAACAGAACCAGGGAGTAGATGTATTGCTAGAAATGGTACAGAGCCTTTATTCAGCCGGAGGCGTGAACGAGCGTTGCGAAAACTCAGTATCCAGCATGAAGAAGGCGTTGCTGTCCTTGTCAATTCGCTTCAGCTTATTAATGATCGAATCGAACAAGGCTTCCTCTTCCACCTGCTCGTCAATAAACCACTTCAAAAATTGAATGGTCGCATGCTCGCGGTCGTTCATGGCCAGGTCAGATAAATGATAGATGCGCTTGGTCACTTCCAATTCGTGCTTATAGCCATGCTCGAATACTTCCAGGACGGAATTGTAGTCGTTATTCGGTGTATCCATGCCAATCAAGGTGGCGCGCTTGCCACGATTGTTCAGGAACTGATAGATTTTCATCGCATGGAAGCGTTCCTCTTCAGCCTGCACAATGAAGAAGTTGGCAAAGCCGTCGAGACTCTCGCCTGACAGGTAAGCCGCCATCGCCAGATATACATGAGAGGAATAGAACTCATAGTTCATCTGATCATTCAAGGCCTGGTGCAAAGCATCATTCATCATCAATCACTCCTGTAGGTTGCGTGGTATGTTATTGTAATATCATATAATAGTTACCCTGAATGTTCAATTTTTAATTGGGATCTTAGCCAATCAATTCCCTCAGCCGCTTGTACAGCTTCTTCGCCGAAGGCTCACATACGACCTTGGATTTGCCCACCTGCACAAAAAACTCCCTTGAGCACATTTTGCAATTGCCCAGACAGTCCTTCTTTTTGTGCTTCAGCTCTGGAAATTTGCTTTTCATGGCTTTATATACCGGCTTGGAGCCTAATTTCAGGTTTCTGCAGCAATAAGTAATCTTCTTCATCCCATATCACCGACACCTTCCAGGTTCAATCACTTCATATGATAATGGTTCTCATTATCGTATGTCAATCCTTTTTTCACCCTCGGTTCCAGAGGTGTCGTTACGTTAGTATATTCAATACGGGAGGAATCATACTTCATGGGCAACGATCAGCAAAACAGCCGGGCCAGGCGGCAGTGTACAACCTGCTCGCCTACCCGGCTATCTTGAACTGCTTTGATGTCATTGCTGGTTCTCTTCGATAATCCTTACGCCCCACCGCTCCAGCAGAACCTCGCTCCCCGGAGCAATGCTGGCGCCCTCCAGCAGCTCCATGCCACCCGGCCCGGCATACGTAAAGCGCTGCAACTCATCCGAATAATTGAAGTAATAACGAATCGTTCGCCCTGCTTCATTCACCCCAGACTTGACAATCAGCGGATAAGCGAGCTGCTGATCCACGCCCCATAGCCCCACCAGCTTGACCTCCTGCTCCAGCAGATGCCGCATGACGGCTGCGCTGACCAGACAGCCGATGTAAGTGGCTTGACCTTGCCCGTAGCGGTTGCGCGTAATCGCCGCATAAGCGCCCCAATGCGGATGGTCATAACGAGCCACGATCTCAGCCGTCGTCGCGGTCAGCAGCTCCATCCATGCCTCCACCTGATTATCTTCTTCCTCGACGCCGAACGGATTATCCAGCAAACCAACCTGCTTAGGCTCTACAAATTGATTATATACGACACCGCAAGCGTCATGAATGATGCCCGGCTGCTGCGCCGAGCGCACCTGAAGATGCTCGTTGGTGAAGCCGCTCTTGAACGTATAGACGATGTGTCCGCCCTGCTCGACATACCGGTTCAGACGCTCCAGCAGCTCGTCGCTAGCTGTATAGAGTGCAGGAACGATTAACAGCCGATACCTCTCCAACTGCTCGCTGCCTGGGTAGACGAAGTCGCACCCGACATTCATCCGGTATAGCTGGTCGTACATCCGGCGTACAATATCATTATATTTGTACTTACTGTCCACGCCTGGCGGCGACAGCGGGAACCACTCCAGCGAAGTGAGCGCCTCATTGCTGACCAGTATAGCAACCTGGTTCTGCTTCCTCAGGTTCACCAGCTTGGACGATAATCTGGCAAAATCCCGGCCGATTGTCCCTGCCTCTTCATATGTCGGATTGGAAGCTAGGTCATGACTGAGCAGTCCCTTCCAATAGGTCTCAAACGAGTTGTGAATGGAATGCCAGTGCCAATAGGCGACCATATTCGCCCCGGAGGCGAGGTGGCTGAAGGCGAGCTGGCGAAGCTGACCCGGATAGGGCGTCCAATGAGGGAACGCCTGCGCCTGAGTCTCCAGTACCAGATAATTGCTCTGCTTCAGGCTGCGCACCACATCTCCACCGAAGGAAATCTCGGTGCCCGTCAGTTCGCTTTGCGAGGGGTGGTAGATGTCCACACCAGCAATATCGAAGGGACGTGAGGCTTCGAAATGGTTCACATCGGGCTGGATGCCATAGGAGTATCCCCGCCACTCGAAGTCGAAGTTCTGTGTAACAAATTGATCCGGTCGCTTGTATTCGTTCACCAGCGATACCTGCCAGGCGAGAAATTCATTCACCAGCTCGCGTTGAAAGCGAGCAAATGCCGCCCCCAAGCTGCCGTTAATTGTACCGACGACCGAAGGGAAATCCTCCCAGCTATTAATCCGGTTGCTCCAATAGCTCAGACCGTAGGCGGCATTCATAGCCTCGACTGTGCCGAATTGTGATTTCATATACTTGATGAAGCGCTGCTGCACATTGGGGCCTGCCGTATGGTAATGCTTGGTCTCATTATCCGTCTGGTAGCCGATGACAGCAGGATGATCCTTCACCCTGCTAATCAGCTTGCGGATGATGCGCTCCGCATAGAACAGATAAGCCGGGCTTGTAATATCCATAATCTGTCTTGCTCCATATCGCCCCGGTCCCTTGGGGGTCTCGGCCAGCACCTCCGGGTGCTCCTTGACGAGCCAGGTCGGCACCGCATAGGTTGGCGTGCCAACAATGACGGCAATCCCCGCTTGATGCATCGCATCCAGTACCCGGTCGACAGAGGTGAAATCAAACACGCCGTTTTGCGGCTCATGCGTGCTCCAGGTCGATTCGGCAATCCGCACGACATTGATGCCTGCCGCTTTCATCATCTCAATATCTTTGTCCAGCCTGTCATAAGGCATATATTCGTCATAGTAGGCGACACCGTAATATAATTTCTCCACTGTTGCTTGCTCCCTTCAATTGCAGGCGTCAGGCTGCTTGCTTAACCCTTTACCGCCCCTTCTGTGATGCCTTCCATAATGAAGCGCTGGAAGAAGGCATAGATCAACACGACAGGAACCGCCGTGAGCACCAGCGCCGCCAGAATAAGCGGCCACTCCTTGTTGTATTCGCCGAACAGCATGTTGGTCGACAGAATGAGCGTATATTTATTGACATCTGTCAGCATGAGCAATGGAAGCAGGAAGTCATTCCATATCCATAGGAAATCGAGTATCGCAATCGTTACCGTAATCGGCATCAGCAGCGGCAGGATGATCTTGAAGAAGGTCTGGAACTCTCCGCAACCATCCATATGCGCCGACTCCTCCAGCTCTCTAGGAATCGACTTGACGAACCCGTGGTAGAGGAATATCGCCATATTGACGCCCAGACCGATATAGATTAATGCAAGGCCATAGGTGCTGCCCTGAACGGACAGAGTTTTCGCCACGCGCGACAGCGAGATCATAATGGAATGAAACGGCACGAGCATCGAGGCAATGAACAGGAAGAATATAAATCCCGACAGCTTGCCCGGCGTCCGTGACAGCTTATAGCCCGCCATCGAGGCGAATAGCAGTATGCCCCCTATGCCCAGTGCGGAGACGATGACAGAGTTTTTTGCGCTATTGAGCAGCCGAATCTTACCGAAGGCTTCTACATAATTGTCAAAGTTAATCTGCGTAGGCAGCGACAAGATTGAACTGAATATTTCGCCTTGTGTCTTAAAGGAATTCACAATCGCCATGTAGATGGGAAAAAAGGATAGCGCCGCTCCGACAGCGAGCACCACCAATATTATTGTACTTGAAAGCTTGCGTGTCATTAGGCCTCCACCTCTTTTCTTTTCATCACCTGAATCTGAATCAGGGTCACCACCAAAATAATGATGAACAGGATGACCGATTTGGCGCTTGCATACCCATACCGGAAGTTGTTAGAGAAGGCTTCCTCATAAATATTCATCGTAATAACCTGGGTGCTGCGACCTGGTCCGCCTCCCGTCAGTCCGTACACCACCTCGAACACCTTGAACGCCCCATTAAGCGTCAGGAAGAAGCAGATTGTAATGGCATGCGAGATCATCGGCAATGTAATATGGCGCAGACTCTGCCAGGCATTCGCCCCATCAATAATCGCTGCCTCCTTCAAGCTTTGCGGCACCCCTTGCAAGCCTGCCAGATAGATAATCATCATGTATCCGACTCCGTTCCAGAGCGATACGACGATGATCGAGATGAAGGAGAAGCGCGGATCGCCAATCCAGGACTGGTCAAGGAAGGTCATCATCGTCTTCTCTGCCAGTTGCGGCATCACTTGGGTGAAGATGAACGTCCACATGAACGCCGAGATAATAATACTAATCATATTGGGCATGAAGAAGATGGTGCGGAAAAATCCCTTAGACCGCTTACGTGTCTCAATCAGCAGCGCCAGCAGCAACGCCAGACCATTTTGCAGAAACACCATGACCAGCACATATTTGAGTGTAAACCATAAGGAGTTGATGAAATCCGGATCTTCGCCCAGCGCCTCCGCGAAGTTAGCCAGGCCGATAAAGTCATAGGTGCGATTCAGCCCGTTCCAGTCGGTGAAGCTGTAGAACATGCCGCCAAGGGTCGGACCGAGCAAGAATACGGCATATATAACAAAGGCCGGCGCTACAAAGTAGAGCAGGGACAACGATTTTCGATAGCTTTTAAACATGATGTACCCCCTCGCAGCTTGTATTCAAGCAGGGGAGAGCTGCGCACGGCAGAACCGTTCGTGCCTCTCCCCATCTGTTTATTATTTGTTCACCTTGTTGTAGTCCTTCCAGGCCTTGTCGAGCGCCTTGAGCACCTCATCCTGATTCATCTGCTTAGAGAAGTAGCTTTGCAGCCCTTTGCCTACCTCATCCTTGACCGATTGCGGGATCGACGGGTCCTGATAGGACTTGCCAGCCTTCACATATTCCATCGCATCCGTCACCCATGGATAGCTCTCATACGTATGAACGGTCGCCACCGGGTTGAACTTGAGGCTCTGGAACAGCTCGTTCGAATCCTTGTCATCCAGCACATAATTGATGAAATCAAGCGCCACTTCCTTGTTCTTGCTAGTTGGGGATACAACGAGCGAGGTCGATGCGCTCAGATTAATCAGGGTCGCGTTCGGATCGTCATTGATCGGCAGCGCAGCGACGCCGAATTCGACATCCGGGTTGTTCTTCAGGATCGTCTCGGCATACCACGGGCCTTGTACCCACATGGCTGCTTTGCCATTAGCGAAGGCGGCTGCACCATCATCCGGGCTCGTCTCCAGCGCCTTTGGTGTGCCGTTGGAGTTGACCAGGTCAACAATATCGAACATCGATTTCATTTCGGTGAAGGAGCCTTCATTTTTATTCATGCGCTCCGTGAAGTCCTTATTGCCTGTATTCATCAGTCCCCCGACCACAAGCGGCAGGAATAGCTGCGGCACCCATGCTTCCTTATAGGACAGCTCAAATGGTGTAATGTTGTTCTTGTTCAGTGTCTCCACCACTTGCTTCATCTCGGACAATGTGGTTGGCGGAGTCAGCTTCATATCAGCGAAAATTTTCTTGTTGTACAGGTAGCCCCATGACAGGGTTTCCAGCGGCACGGCCAGCACTTTGCCGTCCAGGGTCACCGAAGGCTTCACGCTATCCAGCAGCTTGGAAGCGAATGGCTGATTGGACAGATCCTCGACATATCCAGCCTTGTAGAAGGATGGCAGCTCGTTGATCGCATGGAGGGCGAAGATGTCTGGCGCATCATTGGATGCCAGTCTTGTCTTCAATATTTGCGACGCATTGTCCGGATTCGGCATCTCCATCTGTACCTTGACGTCAATGTTCTTCTCTGCCTTCTCCTTGGCCACGAACTTCGCGATGTAGCTGTCGTACTGCTCCTTGAAGCGAGGCTGGGCGATAAACATTTTCAGGTTAACCGTCTTCGCTGTGCCCGTGCTCTCCCCACCTGTCTGCCCCGCAGTATTATTGCCCGGCGTGCTGCTATTCGCTCCACATCCCGCCAGCAAGGTCACGGCCATTACAGCGCTGCATGTCACTTTCCATCGGTTCTTCATTCTGTTATTACCCCCTAGTCAATATGTTGGACGAATTGCTATTTCTTAATTTGTTTTTGTTGACGCTTTCATTATACAAAAAAAATGAAAGCGGTTAATTGGATGCATTTAACCCCTTTCATTGTACTTTTTTAAACCTTATGCTCTCCTTTGCGCATCTCGCCTGGAGATTGTCCATAATGCTTTTTGAATACGCGATAGAAATATCCCAGCTCCTCATAGCCGCACAGCTCGGCGACTGACTTGATCGACAGCCCCTCCTCCGTCAGCAGCCTGCGGGCATGCTCCATCTTCAGTCGGGTCAAATAATCGGTCAGATTGACACCGTACTCCTGCTTGAACGCCTTGCTCAGATATTCCTTGCTGACAAAGAATGTCTTCGCGAGCGCATCCAGCTTCATATTCTCCGCCCATCGCTCGTCGAGGATATGCCGAATCTCCTCCAGATTGAGCCGATTCTTGTTACGGCGCTGAGCCGTTAGCTGCTCCAGCGAGGCGGCATAGAGCTGCAGCGCCTGCTGAAGCAGTTGGCTCCAGGTAGACGCCTGCTGAAGCTGTGGCTGCTCGCTCCCTGCCTCCGGCTGGGAATTGAGCTGCCGCAGCTCGTCCAGCAGCAGCTCCAGCTCCTGTGCAATACGCTGGAGCTCCTCCGGCGCAGCGCCAAGCTCTGCGATCTGCCTCTCCAGCTCCATTAGACTCTCCTGCACGCCGGCTGCGTTCAGATCATTGTAATGAGCGGCCAGCACCGGCTTGATCGCATGCAGCGCGTGGAGCAGCTCCAATCTCGGCGCTGCCGTCAACATACGATCCTCCTGCAGCGAGGCGATTACCTTGTCACGGCACTGGAGCAGCACCGCATTCAACTCCTGCGGATCAACCGGCTTGAGCAGATATTCATCCGCCTTCGAGCGAATAGCCTGGCGGGTATAATGAAAATCATCATAGCCGCTAATGACGATGATCCGTACAGCAGGATAATACTCATTCAGATACTGCAGCAGACCGATGCCATCAATGCCAGGCATATTCATATCTGTCATGATGATGTGCACCTCTTGCTCGTGCAGCAGCCGGATGGCCTCCTCGCCATCCTCCGCTTCCCCCACCAGATGGATGCCGTGCGTATCCCACGCGCCAAAGGTTTTAATCATTTCCCGATTCCATTGCTCATCATCCACAATAATCGCATGGACTACCATCGAATGACCGCAGCTTGCACTAATGTCGCTGCTCTCCAGTCTGTTGTTGTCACTGTTGCTGGTTAAATGACCGCTGTTCTGCGTCATGTGCCTCCCCCTTCTTACGAATAGGAATGTAGATACTTACCGTCGTTCCCGCTCCCAGACTAGAATCAATAGTTAAGCCATAAGCGCCACCGAAGTGCAGGCGAATGCGAGCCGCCACGTTATACAACCCGATGGAGCTGCCGCTTGTCCACAGCAGACCAGATGGGCTGCCCACTCGTGCACGCACCTCGTCCAGCCTTGCGGCACTCATGCCTAGCCCATTGTCCGTGATGCGGATGCACAGACCCTCCTCATTGGGAACAAGCTGTACTCGCAGCTCCCAATTCCCCTTCTTCCGATCAAAGCCGTGCATGAAGGCATTCTCCACAATCGGCTGCAAGGACAGCTTCGGAAGCAGACAGTCTGCGTACTCTCCAGCCTCCTCGACCTCATAGCTCAGCTTGTTGCTGTAGCGCTGGCCTTGTATATGCATATAGTTGCTCAGATGCTTCAGCTCCATCCGAATCGTCGCCAGCTCGTCCGGCTCGCGGATAACATAACGGAACATCTCGCTCAGCGACTGGATGATGCGATAGATGTCGCTCGGCGCCTTCGAGAAGGACATGCTGCCAATTAACTGTAGCGTATTTTGCAGAAAGTGTGGATTGATCTGCGCCTGCAGCGCCTTCAGTTGGGCAGTCTGCTTCTCCAGATTAATGCTGTACTCATTGCGGATATGTTCACGGATGCGGCTCGACATCGTGTGGAAGCGCAGCTCCAGCAGTCCAATCTCATCATAGCGGTTCGGAGAAGGCCCCTCCTCCTCGCGCAGCCAGTTCATCCCGCGCATCGAGCGGGCCAATCGAATAATCGGGCGGGATACGGTATACGCGAGCAATGCTGCCAACAAGGCAGCCGACGCAGCGGACACAACCCCCACGATCAAGCCATATTTCTGTGTGGTCGCTACGCTCTGGTCAATGTAGCTGACCGGCAGCGCCTTGACGACCGTAACCCCCCAGCCGTCGGGCTGGTAGTAGAACAGATAGTAGTCAGGCAATCGCTCATAGCCTGCCCCGCTCTGCTTCAGATGTAAGCCCTGAAGCTCAGGCAAGCTGCCTGAGGTAGGCTGGTACATCACCTGACCGGCTTCATCCAGCAGGAATACGCCCGCTTCACTCTCGGAGCGAAGCAGATCGAGACCATTATCCATCATCCTCCACTTCACCTTGAGCGAGATGGAACCGAACCGACTCTTGTTCTCGAACTTGTTCAGGCTCCGTGTCAGCGTGAACTCCTCCGGCACGCCGGGTCTGCTCTGGATGAGGTAATCGGCATTGCGCTTCACAAGCTCCCTCCAGACAGCCGGCTCAGAGGGCGGAGACTGAATGTTGTCACGCTCGCTAACCGTCAGCAGCCGATTCTTCTCCTTGAAGTACAGTTCAATCTCCACCAGGCTGCTATGGCTGGAGTAATAGATGGCTGTCGCAGTATTGATCAGGTTGCGCTGCGCTGTGAACTGGGCGGACAGACTCTGTCCATCCTCACCGGCTGTGTATTCGCCAAAGGCGGGGCTGATCATAAGGGTATAGATTAAATTATTTAGCTGAGTAAGATGGCTCCCTACTGCCTCCCCGGCCCACGCGATGCGCGACAGGTTCGACTGAATGACCTCCTGCTCCAGCGCCCGGCGCGTGTTGCCGGCTGCAAGCCATGTCACCGTGATCGCCGGAATGACCGCGATGCATACCATTATGAATATCAACCTGCTGCGAATCGTTCTGCGGAACGGCTCCGTCATCCGCCGCAGCCAAGCGCTCAGCCTGTTCAATCCTGCTCCCTCCCCTAAACTTGATGCACTCTGTTCTCCCTGTACGTCTACCCGAAGGACGCTAGCACTGTGTATATCAATCTACACAAAAAAGAAGACGGTTTCAATCCATTTTTCAGGTGAGCGTGAATGATGCCGTTAAATGGACGCTAGACAATATCATCATCAACCGCTACAATAAAACTAATACCATTAGTTTTTGACGAAGGGATGATAACAATGAAAATGACGCAAGAAGGCGCCTTGTATCAACTGAGCTTTATGCCCCGCCTGTTTCCAGTCAACTGCTATCTGATCGAGGAGCAGGACGAGCTGACACTGATCGACTGCGCGCTGCCGTACAGTGCCCAGGGCATTCTGAGGGCGGCAAAGCAGATCGGCAAGCCGATCCGTTCAATCGTGCTCACCCACGCTCACAACGATCATGTCGGTGCACTGGATGCGCTCAAGCAGGCGCTGCCAGACGTGCGTGTCTACCTGTCTGCCCGGGATACGCGGCTGCTTGCGGGGGACTTATCTCTGCAACCGCATGAGCCGCAGTCCCCTATTCGTGGCGGTATCCCATCCAAGCTGCGCACTCGGCCCGATGTACAGCTACAGGATGGCGATCGGATCGGATCACTGCAAGCGGTAGCGGCTCCGGGACATACCCCCGGCTCTATGGCCTTCCTCGATCTGCGCTCGCGGGCGCTTATCGCAGGCGATGCCTTTCAATTGCGGGGCGGGATCGCCGTATCCGGCAAGGTCAAGCCCTGGTTCCCCTTCCCGGCGCTGGCTACCTGGCATCCCGGCGTAGCGCTGGAGAGCGCAATCAGACTAGCAGCGCTCCATCCCTCCCTGCTGGCGGTCGGACACGGCTCGTTCCTGAAGCAGCCGCTGCAAGCGATGAAGCAAGCGATTGCGGAGGCGGAGGCGAGCCTGAAGAAGATCGATGCGCAAGGGGGCGGCAGCCATATCTCCTAGAATCGGACTTGATCTGCCTACGCTCGTTCGGGCCACTGCGCAGTTAGCTGATGAGCAGGGGCTGCGCGAGGTCACTCTCGCCAATGTCGCCAAGCAACTCAATATGCGTTCGCCCTCGCTCTATAATCATATCGACGGTTTATCGGGACTTCGCAATGAGCTGGCCGTGTACGGGCTGGAGCAGCTCTATCTGCGGCTCGAAGCGGCGTCACAATCTCTCCCGCCAGGCAAGGAGGCCATCCTGGCTCTTGCCCTTGCCTACGTCTCCTATGCACGTTCGCATCCCGGCGTCTATGAGGCTACGCTGCAAGCGCCCGATCCAGGCAACAGCCGGCTGCAGGAATGGAGCGAGCGACTCGTCCTGCTCGTACTGAAGCTGCTGGCTCCCTACCAGTTGGAGGAGACGGCCGCGATTCATGCTGTTCGGGGGATGCGCAGCCTGATGCACGGCTTCGTCGCTCTCAAGCAAGCCGGAGGATTTGGCCTGCCGATCGACACGGATGCCTCCTTCCGCACGATTATCGAGGTGTATCTGGCTGGTCTGGAGCAGCTTCGCCAGCCGCAATGATCGTTTTGACGCGGCCGACCTGTCCGCTCTGAAGCCGTACTTTTATCCCGTGAGGATGCTGGGGGGAATTCGTCAGTATATCCTTGACGATCCCTCTGGTCAGCTTGCCAGTCCGCTGATCCTGCTTCAATACAATATCGACCGTTAAGCCTGGCCGCACACTTGCGCGAACATTTCCATTCATTGATTCACTCGCCTCTTTCATTCCTTTGAATTCTATCTGTTGCCGCTAGAACAGCCTGCCATTTGGGTACACCCCTCCCCGTATGATAGAATGGACAGGAAGGATTTACATATCCTGCATCGATCCAACATCTATCTATAGCAAGAGGAGGTAATGTCGACATGGCCAGTCAGACCGGAGCAATCGTACAACAATCTCTCAACAAGCTGCTTGGCAGCCCAGCTTTCCTGCATCATCTGCAAGGTGCGGAGCGCACCCAAGCGTTCACGTCGCTAGGAGCTATTTTATCCACCCCGAATAAAATCCACAAGTCCTTTCTGCGCATAACGCTGGACAAGGGTGAGGTGGTGCGCATCCCGGCGTTCCGAATTCAGCATAATGATACATTAGGCCCGTATAAGGGCGGCATCCGCTTCCATGAATCGGTTAACGAGGAGGAGGTCACGAATCTGGCGGCGCTTATGACGCTCAAGAACGCGCTCCATGAGGTGCCCTTCGGCGGCGCCAAGGGTGGAGTCGCGATCAGCCCGCGCGAGTTCACTGACCGCGAGCTCTATCTGATCTGCAAAAAATACGTCCAATACTTTGCCGATGTCCTCGGACCCGATAAGGACATTCCTGCCCCCGATGTAGGCACAGGAGAGCGAGAGATGGACTGGATGACCGCCGAATATAAGAGCATCCATCCGGGTCAGCCTTATCTGGGCAGCTTCACCGGCAAGAGCGTCACCAACGGTGGCTCGCTTGGACGGCGCGAGGCGACAGGCAAGGGCGTCTATATGACGATGAGCTATCTGCTATCCGGCTTTCTCAAGGAGCACAGCACCCTGATGACAGGCAGCAGCAGCCGCTTTGCCGCTACAGCCGTCGAGCTGTCTAGCAAGGAGCTGCGCGTGGCTGTACAAGGCTTCGGCAATGTCGGCTCCGTCGCTGCGCTGCAGGCTGCAAGCTGTCAGGAGCTTCGCAATAAGGTCGTTGCCGTCAGCGATCGCAATACGACACTCTATCACCCGGACGGACTGGATATTCCGGCGCTGATTGAGTGGGCGCGGCATAATCGCGGCGATCTGCCTGCAAGCTCGGAGCAGCTTGATGCAGCAGGCATCCAGGGCGAGGCGCTGGGACGTGAAGAGATTCTGTATTTGGACGTTGATGTACTGATTCTTGCCGCATTGGAGGATCAGATTCGGGAGGACAATGTGAAGCGTGTGCAGGCGCGACTTATTGTGGAGGGAGCCAATGCACCCGTGACAGGCGAGGCGGATCGCATACTAAGCGATCGTGGCGTGATCATTATCCCGGACATTCTTGCTAATGCCGGGGGCGTTATTGTCTCCTATCTGGAATGGCTTCAAGGACGCGAGACACAGTTCTACTCCCATGAAGAGATCGATCGCAGACTAGCGATCAAGATGAAGTCCACCATGAGCACAATTTTGCCCTTGTATTTTGAAGAGGAGAGCATGACGCTGCGCGAATGCTGCTACATGCAGGCGGTCGGCAAGCTCGCTACGATGCTCTATTTGCAAGGCAAGCTTTATTAGATAACCGGCTATAAGATATGCTCTTCGCACCGCGCGCAGCTCCTTGGCGCGCGGTGCTTCGCTTCACGCATACTCGCTATGACCTTCCAATATGTAATACAGCAATTCCTGGAAGGCCAGCGAGCTGCGGAAGCGCTGCAAGCCGCTGCTGCTAAGCCAGTAGTCATGTACAGCTCCGCATAGCTCGCCGACATCAACAGCCGGTGGCACAGGCAGACAGCCGCGATCCGTCCGCAGCTCGCCCTCCATTACCATCTGCATTCTTTTGCGGCTGCGATCTGTCTCGCTAAAGATATCGAAACGAAACATATACAGCTCCAATATGTTGCCGCTGGCCGATTCCAGACCGAATCGCTGGCCTGGCTTGCACACATATACTGTATCTGGCCTCAGGCTGTGCTCCACGCCATCGATCGTTATCGCACCGTGGCCGTCCTTAATGGCCAGCAACACATGAGAGATCATCAGCCTTGGCTGAGCCCGGAAGCTCTGTCCATGCCGTAGCAATGCCGCATCGCGCAGCTTGAACAGCATGCCGTCCAGTTCGGTTGCTGTACTCTCTGGTGATTTCAGTTCGTAAGGAATCATCGCCTATACACCTCGCACTCGTATAGTTAGGGGTAAAACCCGTGTCGATCGTCGCTGTGTCCTTGCAACTATAATATAACTGATAATAATTATCATTATTAATTAAATTATATCAAAAAGCAATCCCTTTTAAAACCCCCATCTCCAAATCATGTCCGATATAACACAAGCAGCCCCCTCACACGGCTTCATAAACACTGTGAGGGGGCTGAACAGCCTGTCGATTATAATTTGAAGGTTTGCACTGCGCGTTGAAGATCATCGGCTAGCTGTGCCAGTGATTGCGCCGTCGCAGCCGTCTCTTCGCTGCTGGCTGCCGCTTCCTCTGTAGCAGCAGATATATTCTCGACAGCGGTCAGCACTTCGTTGGCTTGGCTGGACTGCTCCTCGCTTGCTGCCGCAACCTCCCCCACCCGTGCCCCAGTCTGGTTCACCATCTCGGATATCGTATGGAAGGCCTCCCCTGTCTTGCGGGAAAGCTCCGCGCTCTGTTGTACAGCGCCTACGCTGCGCCGTGTATTCTCCTGCATCCCCTTAATAATGGAGGCAATCTGCTTGGTCGCTTCGCCACTGCGCTCTGCCAGCTTCCGCACCTCATCCGCTACAACCGCGAAGCCGCGTCCCTGTTCGCCTGCGCGCGCTGCCTCGATCGCTGCATTGAGCGCCAGCAGATTCGTCTGATCGGAGATGTCCTCGATGACTTCGATGATGCCGCCAATCTTCGCAGAATCCTCCTCCAGCCGTGACACCTGCGTGCTTACCGTCTGCATGCTGTCAATCGAAGACTGTACCACCTCGCCGCCTTCCTTGGCGATATGCATCGTCTTCTCCGACAGCTCGGAGGCCTGCTCCGTATTGCCAACGACGGTTCGAATGGCAGAGGACAGCTCGGCAAACATTTCATTAATGGCTTGGGCCGCGCCAGCCTGGTTGGTCGTGGAGCCCGCAATCTCCTGCGTGCTGGCGGAGATCTGCTCCGCCGCGGCCGCTACACTATGCGAGGAGGAGGTGATGCTGCCGACGATGCCGCGCAAATTATCGGTCATCTGATCCACCGATGTCGCCAATTGCCCGATCTCATCCCTGGTTCTAATATTGGCTGACTGACGCAGGTCACCCTGGGCCACCTCGGACACAATGTTGACGATTTTGGACAGTGGGCGGGATATAATCTGCGAGATGACGATGCCTAGCACAATACAGAGAAGGACGGCAACAACAATGATAGTGATTGTCGCTGTTCTTGAAGTCGAGAACAATTGGGCGCCATTGGCGAGTTCTGTTCTGGCATCGCGCATGGTCGCTTCGATATTCTGGTCAATTACGCTGATCAGTTCATCGCCGCTATCCTTGGCCTTTGTGTTGATTAGATCCAACATTTGATCATATTGTCCATTTGCACCAAGCTCAATAATTTGATCCGACAGCTTCTCATGCGCCTCCCAGGCAGGAGGGAGCAGCTCGAATACCTTTTTCGCCTCATCACTCATCCATGAGTTGCGGAAATCGTCAAGCGCCTTCTCCATCTCCGACTTCGACTGCGCGTAACGCGCTTGAAACTGACTGACGCTCATCACGTCTTTATTCATATTCATATCGCGATAGATCAGCCGCATCTCCAGCACCTTCGACTTCACAATACTCACATTGGACACTGGTACTAGATTGTCTGTATAGAGCCGGTTAAGGCTATCATTCATGGTCCCCAGATTACTTAGTCCATACAGACCCACGAACCCAAGAATACAAGCAAGAATGAGGAAAGAAGATACCAGCTTGACACTGGTCTTCAGATTGAGATACCAACTCATGAAGAAGTCACTCCTTAGAAGTTTGATGGTTCAATTATGGGGTTAGAGAGACTTCCATTCGGATAGCTTGATCAAGCCGCCGATGTCCAATATGAGAGCTACCCGCCCATTGCCCATAATGGTCGCTCCCGCAACACCGCCGATCTTGCCGACGTATGCGCCCAGCGATTTGATGACAATATCCTGATTGCCAGCTAATTCATCGACCGCCAGCGCAACCCGTTTGTCCCCGCGACCGATAATGACGACAGGGATATTGCGCATCTCCCATTCCGGCGCAGGATACCCAAGCGTAGCATCCAGTCTCAATACAGGCAGCACCTGATTGCGGAATTGCAGCACCGGTCTTCCCTGCATCAGATGAAATTCGCCCGGCGCGCAGCGAATGATCTCGATGACGTTATTCATAGGCAATATAAATGTTCGACCAGCCGACCGGACGACCAAGCCCGTAATGATCGCCAGTGTCAGCGGGATTCGGATGCGGAATATCGTTCCCTTTCCCCGCTCTGTCTCAATATCGATTAAGCCGTTCAACCGCTCGATCTGCGTTCTGACGATATCCATACCGACTCCACGACCAGATACCTCGCTGACTGTCGCCGCCATCGAGAAACCAGGGTGAAAGATCAACGCGATGGCCTGCTTGTCGGACATGACAGCGGCATCCTCCTCAGTAATCAGCCCCTTCCGCACAGCCGATGCCGTAATGGCCGCGGCATCGATGCCCGCTCCGTCATCGGCGACTGTAATTAATACCTGGTTATCCTCATGCGCTGCGCTGATCACAAGCCGACCAAATGCTGCTTTGCCCGCATGACTTCTCTTCCCTGGAGCCTCGATGCCATGATCGACAGCATTGCGGATCAAATGAATGAGCGGATCGCCAATCTCCTCAATCAGTGTCCGGTCCAGCTCTGTCTCCTGTCCTTCAATGATCAGCTCCACTTGCTTCCCCAATGTTTTGGCCAGATCCCGTACCATGCGAGGGAAGCGATTGAACAGTTGCTCCATCGGCAGCATGCGAATTTTCATGACGCTATCCTGCAGCTCGCTGATGGTCCGGGTCAGATGATCCGCCAGATCACTCATTGTGCTGACTGCCTCATCTCCCCCGAACTTCTGCTTTAACCGTTTGTCCGCCTCAGCCAGTCCGGTCTGGTCGATGACCAGTTCGCCGACGAGATTCATTAATTGCTCCAGCCTATCCACATGGACGCGAATGGTCTGCGACCGATGCTTCTCCGGCATCGCTGGCACTCCATAGCCTTCCGGGGCCGCCAGCGCCTCAGGTGCTGGCGTATACATTTGCTCCTTCCCTTGCTCCTCATCCTCATTCTCTGCCGACCATTCCGGCACTGTGGCCGCTTCCAGCTCGACCCGTTCAACATCCGTATGCTGCCGCACCCGGCTTGCGAGCTCCTCTGCCGTGCTGCTGCTGGCAAGCAGCCACGTAAACTCCCGAACCGTGTCGTCCTCCATCTGCTCAGGGTTAAAGTCGGTATGGATCACCGCCTCCTCCGTGCGCAGCTCGACATCGATCAGGCAGGCGCGTACAACCTTCATCGGACAGCTTTCACTGAGCACAAGTCGCAAGGAGTATACCGTGCGGGAGCCGGCAGCGCTCTGCCGCAGCAGCTCCCGCTCTTGCGGGTTCAGTTGCATCGTCTCCAGCAGCCCGGAATCTGCCGTGACCACTGGGGTCACGTTAGCCTTGCCCATGACGCCCTCATCGACGCTGCCAGCAGCTTGCCCATAATCACGTAGCCGTTGCACCAGACCTGTAATCTCCCATGACTCCCGGTCATGGGTCTGAATATCGCTCTGCAGTGCCTTGAGCCCATCCAGACAAGCCAGCAGCAGGTCGGTCAGTGCAGCACTTATCTTCATCTGTCCATTGCGCACCTTATCAAGCAGATGCTCCATCTCATGCGTCAACTGCTTGATGCGCTCATATCCCATGGCGGCGGAGGAGCCCTTCAAGGTATGTGCTGCGCGGAACAATCGGCTGACTCCCTCCGCCGACGTGCCCGACCTTTCAAGCTGAAGCACCTCCTCCTCAATGCATTGCAATTGCTCATCCAGCTCCTCCAGGTAGACCGCCCGGAATTCCGACATATCATGCATACGGCTGGCTCCCTTGCTCCGCAATGAGTAGCTCATCCAGCTTGAGGATGCCGACCAGCCCTGCATCTGTAACGCCTATTCCTGTAAAGAAAGCGCCGTGGAGGCTGCCTAGCCTCTCTGGCGGCGGCTGAATATCTGCAAACGAGGTGACCTGCTTGACGTAATCGACCATGATGCCGATCGATTCTTCCTTATGCTTCACAACGACGATACGAACAGCCTTGTCAGGTACCTTCTCGCCCATATCGAACAAGCTGCGCAGGCTGACAACCGGAACGATGCTTCCCCGCAGATTGATCACCCCAATAATATAGGAACGCCCATGAGGAATATCTGTAATATGTTGCATACGTATAATCTCATGCACTTCGGCGATCGGAATGGCATAATATTCATTGCCAATACCGAACTCTACGTACTGCTCCTGGTTGGAATTCATCCACCGCGCCCCCTTATTGACTTTATTTTTTTGAATTTTCAAATATCTCCAACAATAATAAGCTGCTGTCTGTTCAGATTGGCTGACCTGCCATACACTGCGCCTCTCTCTTGTGTTCCCTGACCGTCTGTCATTGGCATGCGCGCATGATGGCTCCGGCAATTGCAGGCAGCGGCACGATCTTATCCACGTCTCCCGCCTCTATGGCTGCGCGCGGCATTCCGTAGACGACACAGGTATCCTTCGCTTCCGCGATTGTAGTCGCAGCGGCTCCTGACGCCTTCGCCTCCCCCATTGCTGCTGCGCCGTCCCTGCCCATGCCTGTCAACAATACAAAATGCCGCTTCAGGCTATGCAGTGCCGCTACAGAGGAGAACAGCTCATCTACCGATGGTCGATGCCTGCTGCCGTTCTCCCTCTGGTGCAGCCGGATTTTGTAGCCGCCCTGCACCGGAACGACATTCAGATGATAGTCTCCGGGGGCAATGTAGACACGGCCGTTCTCTAGCCACTCATCGTGCACAGCCTCCGATACATGAAGGGGTGACAACAGATTAAGACGCGCTGCCAGCGAAGCGGTGAAGGATGGCGGCATATGCTGGGCAATCACTACAGGGTGGCGAAAGGCACCGCCCAGCTCCGACAATATTTTGGTTAGTGCCTGCGGCCCTCCGGTTGAAGCTCCAATCGCCACAATCTGGCTGACTCCTGCCCGGGTGGGCTGTGGCTTCATCGAATGCTGCTGTTCCTTGGAGAGCTGGCCTGGTTGTCTGAGCAGCGCGGAGCGCAATCTGCCCACATCCACTTTGGAGGCGGCTTTGATCGTGTCTTGTATCTCCTGCTGAATCTTGATCAGATCGATCGACAGCGCCCCCGATGGCTTATGTATGAAGTCTACGGCACCATATTGCAGTGCCTTAATCGTTTCCATTGCCCCGGACTCGGTTAGCGAACTGAGCATGACCACCGGAACGGGACAGTCGCGCATAATCTCCTTCAGCGCGTCTAATCCGCCTAATACAGGCATTTCCACATCCAGTGTTACAACCTGCGGCCGCAGCGCCTTGATTTGCCGAATGGCCTCCATACCGTCGGCTGCTGTTCCTACAACCTTCAGGTTTGGATCAGCATCTACAATCTTGGCAATCATCCTGCGCATAAAGCTCGAATCGTCCACTATTAATACTGTTATCGGCATAAGCCCCCCAATAAATTTGATATTTTTTCATCCAATTAAAAAAAGTCGAAATCTGTCGATATAAGTAAAAAAATGCCGATTCTTTTTTCTATTAAACGATGGCTAACAAGTTTTGTCAATGACTAACTTCATTGCGTAACAGGGCTATGAGAGCATAGAGCCTGATCGCAAAAAAAAGACATCGCCCTCCCCCAATTGGGGTCGCGATGCCTCATGCGCCTCTATTAATAACCCGCGTCTCCTCTGCTCCTTCTCTCTTCTACTGCGTTGGTTCCTCAGCCGCTTGACATTCAGACCGTGAAGCATGGACGGCAGAGGAGCGACAAGGCATGTCCATCCCTGTGGCACTGCATGACTAACACAGCTTACCGAAAATCGGGCGGTGTCCGTCTGGACTCTCCTGTCTGAATGGCGGCTTCAATGACCGCTCTTCTCACATTGGCAACGACCTGATCATTGAACAGACTCGGAATAATGTAATGCTCATTCAACTCGGCATCGGTTACCACATCGGCGATCGCCCGAGCCGCCGCCAGCTTCATCGGCTCATTGATCATACGTGCGCGACAATCGAGCGCACCGCGGAAGATGCCAGGAAAGACAAGCACGTTATTGATCTGGTTCGGGTAGTCGCTGCGCCCGGTCGCAAACACGCGCACAAGCGGCAGCGCCTCCAGCGGATCAATCTCCGGCGTTGGATTCGCCATCGCAAATACGATTCGATCTTGCGCCATCGTCTCCACCTCGGCTCCACTCAGTACGCCCCCACGCGATACCCCAATGAACACATCCGCACCGACGATAACCTCCTTCAAGCTGCCGGGCTTGTCCTCCACTTGTGGCTGCTCCGCCAGCCATTGCCACATCGGATGCGTATACGCCCCCCCGCGCACGATCGCCCCTTCGCGATCGACGGGGATCAGATGCTGCACGCCTGCAGCAAGCAGCATCTTGCAGATGGACACTCCCGCTGCTCCAATGCCATTGACGATCACCCGAATATGGCCAATCGGCTTGCCCACTACCTTGAGTGCATTGAGCAGCCCGGCAAGGACGACAACGGCTGTCCCATGCTGGTCATCATGGAAGATCGGAATGTCCAGCTCGGACGATAGCCGCTGCTCGATCTCAAAGCACCGCGGAGAGCTGATGTCCTCCAGATTAATGCCGCCGAAGATCGGGCTGATCGCTTTAATGGTGCGAATGATCTCCTCGGTATCCTTCGTATCCAGGCAGATCGGGAACGCATCGACATCGGCTAATTGCTTGAACAGCATCGCCTTGCCCTCCATAACCGGGGCCGCGGCTGCCGGGCCGATGTCTCCCAGCCCCAGCACGGCTGTACCATCGGTAACCACCGCGACTGTATTGCGCTTGATCGTTAGTGAATAGGCCTTCTCCGGGCTCTCATGGATAGCGGTACAGACGCGGGCTACGCCAGGGGTGTATACTCGCGAGAGATCATCGCGATTTTTAACCGGCAGCTTGGGCTTAATGGAGATCTTCCCGCCCAGATGCGCCAGGAAGGTGCGATCCGATACGTTGACGATCTGCACGCCCTCCAGGCTTTTCAGCGCTTCTACAATTCGGCTCTCCGCTGCTTCGATTACCTGTACGGTTATATCCCGTACCGATTGCTCCGGCCCTGGACGAATGACGTCAATGGAGACAATATCTCCTCCCGCATTGCTGATTGCCGTGGCCACATCTCCGAAATTCACATGCCGATGATCCAATTCAAGCCGCAAAATAATGCTGTTGAATGCCATATTCATCCCCCCGAGTCAGATGATAGTGCTGCATGCTATTCTTTCCTATTATAGCAATTTACATTTCCAATATTCCACTCTGCGTCTCAGGGTGTCCAGGCTTTCGACGGCGGCTTCCTCAGTTGTCAGCCGCCGTCGACAGACAGCCCATAGACAGACAGCCCATCGGCAGATAGCCCATCATCTGCCCGCTGCTTCCATGCGTACTCGCTGCCTATAGCCTTCTTGCTGAGAGTGCCTCCACGCTAACGCGCTGACGTCTCTCACCATAACAGCAAGGCCGCAATCGTGGAGATGATTAGTCCCGTCATCACAGGGATGAAGTTTCGTCGAGCGAGCTCAATCACCGAAACACCTGCGAAGCCTGCCACAGCCACCAGCGAGGACCAGGCCACCAGTGTACCTCCGCCTGCCCAGATCGCACCCATCTGCCCGACCGCTGCCAATGTCTCCGGCTCCAGCCCGACTGTCGACGCTAGCGCGCCAGACAACGAGCCTGTTAGCGGCAGCCCGGAGAAGCCCGAGCCGTCCAAGCCGGTAATGATGCCGATCAGCAGCATGCAGAATGCTGCAAGATAGCCGCTGGACGGTAGCATATGTTGGATCGAAGCGACCAGATCGAACAGGAAGGCCGGCGCGGACAGCCCATCCTTCACCGGAAGAATACTGCCAGAAAAATCCGAGCTGCCGAGGAAGAAGAAGCCTGCGATCGGAATGACCGGCCCCATCGCACGGAACGCGAACAGAAACCCTTCGATAATATAGTCGCTAATGCGATCCAGCGCCTTGCGCGGATTGGAGACGACACAGGAGATGATAAGCAGCAGCGCCGCCACGCCGCCGATGAAGGCGGCGCCGTCTCCGCCCTCGAAGCTTCCCAGTCCGCTCTCTCCCAGCTTGCTCATTGCCATCACTGTCATAATGGCCAGCAGCGATAGCGGCACCAGCACGGCGAGCAGCTTCGACCAGCGCATGCGCCAACGGTGGCGCGCCATCTCCTCAGGCGGCAATCCAACGGCAACAGCTCCATCATCGACGCCTTCTATCGGCACATGCCGCCTCATCGATTGCGACTCCGAGACAGCGCCCTCCCTTCCATGCGTGGAGGCGGGTAGCGCTGCCCGCCTGGACTTCAGAGATCGGCAGTACATCATATAAGCCAGCGTGATGGCGACCCCGCCGGTAATGAGCGACAACACCAGCGCCCGGTCGGCGATGACTGTTGTCGAAGCCCCTGCGGCAACTGCACTTAGCATCGGCGCTACCTGCATAATATAGTCGGAGGACAGCGCCATGCCCTGGCCCGCCAGCGCGATCGCGACAGCGGCTGCCATCGGACTAAGCCCGGCCTTAACTGCCGCGGGCAGCAGCAGAGCCCCGACGAGCGGAGCGGCAGGTGTCGGCCAGAAGAACAACGACAAGACGTAGGTCACCAGCACCAGCACGATATAAGCCACATGCCCATTGACCATCATCCGTTGAATCGGGATAATCATCCTCCGGTCTGCGCCAATATCACGCAGGGAAGCCAACAGCGCCGTCATTAAGGCAATAATCAGAAAGATCGTGAATAACTCCTTGGCCGCCGACAGATTGGACAGATAGACCGCCTTGAAGCCACTGATTGCGTCACCCGCATACACCCAGCCGATGATGAAGGTGCCTAGCAAAGTGGGGATGACTACCCCCTTGCGGAAAAACATCACCACGATAACACTTACCGTAACCAGCGCATACAGCAGATGCGATGCAGTCAACATAGGCCTCCCCCGCTTCCCACTGTACAAGCTCCAGCCTATACAGTCGTGTCCTTATACCTTATGCGGAAGATTAGGATATTGATTAGCCCAGACAAGCATATAGTTAGATGTACAAGGTCTCAGCTTCTGGCCGATCCGCTCCAGACCCGTGTATGGGGTGAGAAGGGCAAGCAACAGGAGCAAGAGAGGACGAGTGGAAAGCGGGGAATCGATAAGATGGACATCCATTACGCACTCATTGGCTGCTTTGTCGGCATGATGGTCGGCATGACTGGTGTAGGTGGCGCCTCGCTGCTAACGCCATTACTGATTGCAACCGGGATTCAGCCGACAATGGCCGTCGCAACCGATCTATTCTACAATTCGATTACAAAGCTGTTCGGCAGCATCCAGCATATAAGGCAGCGGACGGTAAATGGACTGCTGGTGCTGCACTTTGCTGCTGGCAGTGTGCCGGCTGCCATAATTACAATTATGGCGCTCAAATATTATCCGCCGCTGCATGCCTATCAGGACAGAATCATTACCCATGCGCTCGGGGTTATGCTGATCGGCATCTCATTGCTGCAGCTCGCCAAGCTGTGGATGACGGACGGACAGCCGAACGCCTGGCAGCAGAAGCCGCTCTATCAGAAAAAATGGCTAACCATCGGCATCGGCGCCACGCTTGGCTGTATCGTCGCTCTCACCTCGATCGGCTCCGGCTCGCTGTTTGCGCTGGCGATGATGATGTTCTATCGGCTCAAGGCCTCCGAACTGGTCGGGACAGACATCGTGCATGCGTTCCTGCTCGTCACCGCAGCCGGGCTGATGCACGCCGGGATGGGGCATGTCAACTATGCGCTGACGCTCCAACTGCTAGTCGGCTCTATTCCCGGCGTCATGCTGGGCAGCAGACTGGCGACGCTCATTCCTGGGAAGCCGCTGCAGACGGCGATGGCGGGCATCATTCTCGTCAGCGGGCTCAAGCTGCTGTAGCCCCGGACAGGCAGAGCCCATGCTGTCTCCCATGCTGATTGACGGCCAAGCTCTTGCCTGTACAGGTAGCAACTTGATCGTACTGTGATGGTTGCGGTCAAGCCGAAGGCCACGGCGGCCATGGCAGACTGAATTCATCCTTCGTGGACAGCTCTCCCTTATAGTAATTGAACTGGCCGATTAACGGAGAGTAAGTCCGTACATGGAGCTGTCCGCTCTGCTCATCAAACAATAGCAGCCGCATATAGCCTTCTCCACCAAGCCGACCCTTCTGGTAGTCCGCAAGCAGTTGATAGACCGTGCGATCCCGTGTTCCATCATGATTATCATCCATATAGTTAACTAGCAGTGCCGCATTATGCTCATGTCCGCACAATACAGCAGCTACATTAGGATGACGGACAACGATGCGCTCATAGACCACTTCACCGACAGCCGACCGTTCTCCGGCAGCATTCATATAATGATGCAGACATAATATAGCACGATAGCCCGCATGGCGCTTCAGGATGCGCTCCATCCATCGCAGCTCATTCTCCCCGATCTCCCAGCCCATGTAGACAAACAGCAGCTTTTGCTTGCCTGCCCGCACCAGATCATAGTGCCCGCGATTATCCAGATAGCTCCCCCCGTAGGTGGCCTGCCTGCTAAATCGTTGTTCGCCAAAATAGCGGCTGAACTGCACATAGGAGGGCTGCGAGGTATTCACATCATGATTGCCCGCCAGTACCCCGTAGGGAATACCCGCCCGATCCAGCACAGCCATGCTATCGCTTGCTCGCCTCCATTGCCGCCTTGCCTGATCACGATTGACAATATCCCCTGTATGTACGACATACCGGATATTCAGCTCCCGATGATGATTCGCAATGAAGCGCGTCATCTGCCGGAAAATGCGCGGGTAGCTCTGTGCATAGTATTGCGTATCGGACAGCCATGCCACAGCATAATCATAGGGAGGAAGCTTCCTGCGCAGCGACGTCCTGGCATCGCGCCAGGCGGATGACTGAGCGCCCTTGCCCTGTGTAGTGATTATAGCTGTAGCGCTTGCAGACTCTTCCCGTAAATGCTCCAGGCTCCCGGCAGCCCCCCGCAGCGCCGCAAGCACGGAGGAGGGGGACCACCGATGCGGAACGATCGCAAGTGTCGACGTCCATGCTACGATCAGCCCTGCGAGTCCGGTGATGCATAGCGCAGCAGCCGCCTTGCGCCGTATACGTGGATACGTTCCTTGCCTCGCCACTCTTCTCCTGTTGCCCGCCATCTAACCGCCCCTTCCTCCAAGAATACATGTGCAACGTATGCTTTCTACCATTTCAAGCGCTCGCGGCTTAGCCGTTCTTGAAGAGCCAAAGCCCGTGCCGTGAAACAACCGCAATCGGCTGTCGCCGTCCTTGGCGCCAAGGTTCGTGTCACGAAACAAGAAAAACCCTCCTTCGATTAGGATGGCTCGAAGGAGGGTTTCTCATGTATATTTATCACTATTATGCATCACTTAGAAGCGTTCATCCCTATTCGGCAGCTCCTGCAGCGCCCAGCGCAGCTACCAATTCATCATGCACCAGTCCATTCGAGGCGGTGACATGACGAACACCCAGATGGTAAGGCGAGCCCGCGGTATCGGTCACCTGGCCGCCTGACTCCTGGATGAGGAGCGCGCCAGCCGCCAAATCCCAGCTATTAAGTCCGATTTCCCAGAAGCCGCTAAGGCGACCTGCAGCTACATAAGCCATATGGAGCGCAGCCGACCCGGCAACTCTCAGGTTGCGCACCTGTGGAGCGATCGCCTGCACGCCCTTCATATTGACAGGCAGCGCATAGCGATGATCAGCCGGGAAGCCTGTCGCAATCAGCGATTCGCGCAGCGTCGCCTCCTTGCTTACTTGCATCCGCTTCCCATGAACGTAAGCTCCCTTGCCCTTCTCGGCCAAAAACAGCTCGTCCCGGCACGGATCATAGACGACGCCTACGATGACCTCCCCGCGATAGGCCAGTGCTATCGATACCGCAAAATAAGGGAAGCCATGCACAAAATTGGTCGTTCCGTCTATCGGGTCAACAATCCATAAATATTCCTCATCACGCAATTGTGCAATCGCTTGCGCCGAAGCCTCTGGCCCCGCCTCCACCCCTTCTTCCCCAAGAAAGGAATGGGTCGGGAAGTGGGTTCGAATCAGACTGCGAATCATCTTCTCGGAGCCCTTGTCCACTTCAGTTACAAGATCATGGGATGAATATTTCAAATCCAGATTGGAGTAGGCTCCGAGCTTCGTTTTGATCCATTCTCCGGCTTTGGCCGCACAGTTGATCGCGACGGCAGTGAAGCTCTTGCTGCCCACTACCGATTCGTTCCGTTGCTCACTCACTGTACATCACTTCGCTTTCCAGTCAAGGCACATGGCGTTTGCATTAAGGCAACCCCTTGCAGCGAATACACTGCAGCCTTATGCTGCTTGACGTAGTATCATTGTTCTATTATACGCAGAGGCTTGTCTGAAAGTTTCAACTAACAGACGCTTGTCCCTGCCCAAATTACGGCCTGGTTCAGCCTGATCCAGCCGTGGCTCACCGATCGTGGCACATGCCAAGCTGACACAGGTGCTACAGATCGTTAGAGTGTCCCTCACACCTTGCAGGGGTGGGAATACGCCCAGGAGCCACAACCATCTTGGCTGCAGCCCATCTTAAAGCTTGCATGTACTGTTCTTAGCTATGACAGCTCGATGCTGGCTCCATCCACAATGCGGTAACCGCCAGCATGCTCGTGCTGTCGCAGCTCATACATGAGCGCGAACAGCGCGGCATCCTTGTGCTTCGCCTCCAGCATCACATCCAGCCGCGGCGTCGAGCCTGCGACATCCCGCAGAAATTGCAGCAGCGGCCCTGGCTCCAGCAGATCCGCATGGCTGCGGACATCCTTGGTGCTGCGTGGACTGGAGGCGTGAATCTTGGGCGGCAGCCCATCGCCGTGCTGCGCCCAGGTGCGGACGATGCGCGGCCAGAGCGTGCTGGCCGCCTGCTCCATGCTGACTCCGCCATCATTGACTGCGTGATGGTGAATATCCAGCACCATTGGCACCCCGCTCTGCTCGGCGATGCGCAGCGTCTCCTCTGCAGTGAACGTCTTGTCGTCGTTCTCCAGCGTTATCCGCCGCTTATATCGATCGCTCAGCGGGGCGAATTGCTCCAGGAATCGCTCCCCTGCCCGCTCCTTGTCCCCGTAGGCGCCGCCGACATGGATATTGCATTTGGCCTGCTCGCCCAGCCCCATTGCCTCCAGCATGCGAATATGATGCTCCAGATCGCGCACTGAGCTTTCCAGCACATCCGGGCGCGGCGTGTTGAGCACGCAGAAATGATCCGGGTGAAACGATACACGCATCTCCTGTCGGCGCGCATAATCCCCGACCGCAGCAAATGCCTCCTGCAGTGCAGGGAACGGGTTCCAATCTGCCAGCTCGCCGTGTGTAGCGAGCGGAATGAGCTTGGAGGAAAAGCGATAGATTCGAATATCATGTGCGGCGCAATGCCGCAGAAGCCGCAGCGTATGCTGCAGATTCTCCTCCGCAATTCGCTCCAGCTTGCGCACGGCTGCTCCCCGATCAGCCAGCCTGGAGAAATTGCGGTAGGTCATCGTGCGCGAGACGGATGCATTGTCCAGCATCATGCTCATCGCCACGAAGCCGAAGCGGACAATCATTCGCGCTCGCCGAAGTACATCTCATGCGCCAGAGCCGTCTGAATACGCGACTCCTCCTCTGTCAGCTTGCGCACGAGTTCCATTTCAACCTGGGTAATTTCCTCTCCCTGGAAATTAATCTCTGCAATCGACACCAATATCTTCACGATGCCAATCGCCTTGTTGTCTGGCGTGTAAGCAATCACCTTCTGCCCTGTCGGGTAGATTCGAAAGCCGCTCTTCACCATCTTGCCCCGGCCATATTCGAGCAGCTCGTACAACTCCTGCTCAGATTTGAATTTGCATACTGAGTTATATTCTGCCTCAAAGCCCATGCATCGCACCCCACCATCAAATTTAATTGCTGTATTCCAGTTTCTGCTTGGCCTCATGACGATCCAGCGCCAGCGTGATCAGCGTATCGAGCAGCTCACGGTACGAGATGCCGCTCTCCTTCCACATGAGCGGATACATACTGAACGGCGTGAAGCCCGGCATCGTGTTCACCTCGTTGATGAACAGCTTGCCATCCTCCTTGCGCATGAAGAAGTCCATGCGTGACAGGCCCGTGCCATCGATCGCCAGGTAAGCGCGCAGCGCCATGCTGCGTACTGCCTCAGCCGTCTCCTCCGGCAGCTCCGCCGGAATCTGCATAACCGACTTGCCGTCGACATACTTGGCCTGATAATCGTAGAATTCACCGGAGCTGATAATCTCGCCCACTACAGAGACACGCGGCTCCTCATTGCCCAGCACGCTCACTTCGATCTCGCGCGCATGGACAAACTCCTCGACGACGACCTTGCGGTCATAGCGCAGCGCATAAGCAACAGCCGCCTGCAGCTCATCGCGATTGCGAGCCTTGGAGATGCCGACGCTGGAACCGAGGTTCGCCGGCTTCACAAAGCATGGATAGCCGAGCGAAACCTCAATCTCCATAATGAAGAACGCCGGGTCCTTCTCCCATTGGGTACGGTTGAAGTAACGATAGACGCACTGGGGCAATCCCTCCTGCGCGAAGATTTTCTTCATCATAATCTTGTCCATGCCCACTGCAGACGTCATGACACCCGCACCGACATACGGCATGTTCGCCATCTCCAGCAAGCCCTGGATGGTGCCATCCTCCCCGAAGGTGCCATGCAGCAGTGGAAACACAACATCAAGCTTCCGTGACTGGCTATCGCTTCCCAATCCCTCGAACAGCGATGCAATCGCTGCTTGCGAGCCGGCTGTCCCCAAGTGGCTGAACTTCAATTCCTCCACCGACGCTGGCACCGATGACAGAAATCCGTCCGTCAGCCACTCCCCTTGCTTCGTTATATAAAAGGGCTGAATATCATAGCGATTGAAGTCGAATGCCTGCAGCACGGATAACGCCGTCTGCAGCGATACTTCATGCTCCCCCGATCTGCCCCCATAAATTAAGCCAACTCGCACTTTCTTCCCCATTGGTTTTCCTCCGCTACCCTATAATTTCCCTTGCTTGAAGCAAACCCATACCCGCAGAACGACAACTCCCACCTTCTGGCACATTTCCTGTGTTATCCTCGCGGGGAATGCTGAATCTGCGTCAGCAGGCCATGTGTCTCCAATTACAATTGATCAGCGATATGAAAAAAACGGTACTGTGTCTGCTCCGTCCACGCATAAGAGTCGCGATAGTCCCAATAACGATGGCGGCTGGCAACCGTATTCGCATTGACGAGCGGCATCCCGTCCACATCAAAAGCGGTTACAATCGTGCTATGCTGGAACCTGCCGTCACCATTCCAATCGTAGACAATCACATCCCCCAGGCGTAGCTGCTCTGGCGCGGCTACGGTCTCTGCCCGCAGGCCGCTTGCGCGCTTGCCTGACAAGAAGCTGTACAGCGCATTGGATACCGCCCAGCTATAGCTCCACCACTCCTTGCCGTTGTCGCGGCCCTTATACCACCAGCCCGTTTCCCTTCTACCAGTATAGTCCATCGGGGCGCGCCCTGCAAAGAGACACTGGGAAATGTAATTGGTACAATTGACTTCAAATTCCTCATATTCGGGATTCGCTTCCTTCCACCACTTGTCGGCGTAAGCTACGGCCATATCCCGGTGATAGATAGCTTGCTTGGGACGAGGAGTAAAATTCCGAAAAATGTCCACATTTAAATAAGGCACACCTGGCCCGCGCTCCTCAAGCGCCTGCTCATACAGCCTGTCATCCTGCAGCGGCGAGTGAAGGGTGCTGCCGTACTTGGGCCGCCGCTCAGCGATGACTGGCTCGATCCGAACGATCTGCCAGCGGCCGCCCTGGTTCTGCACCCATACGCGCTCATAATCGCGGCGCTGCTCCACGTAGACGCTGCCCTGCTGATTCAGCGTCCGCTCATGCTCGCAGCACAGCAGAACTGCCGCCTCATTGCCCGCTTCGCTGGCGCGGAGCAGTCGCCCCTTCGTCTCATGCTTCACCGATGCTGCCAGCCGCTGCTTCTCTCGCTGCCCGGTGCGAACGAGCCTGCGGCTGGCTCGCTCCAGATGACCAGCATCTGTCAGCGCTTGTGCAAGGGGCGTGCCGTCATGCTCAATTTCAGCCTGGTTCACCTGGCGGATGTACTCATCAATCACTGCCCTCCAGCCGCTCAAGCGCTGGGGAGCGCGCTTTGTTCCCTTGGATTGCGCCACCGCGATACCTCCTTGACATTGGCTTGACTGGAGAAACCCGATTCTCAATGTGAATTGGCATATACTGGTTCATTATATGAGATAAATGATGGTCTCATGATGAAAACCCTCTTTACGCAAGCCCCAAATTAACGATATACTATAGGTAGCATCAAACATGAAATCTTGTTTCACAGAATGAAACAGATGAACTGCGCTTAAGGAGGAACTCTACGATGTCGAAACAAAATCAGTACTCCGTCCGCACGACGCTTGATGTGGGCGGCAAATCGTATGCCTACTACCGGCTGGGCGGCTTGGAGGAGCAAGGTCTGGGCGATATTTCCAAGCTTCCTTTCTCCATCAAGGTATTGCTGGAAGCTGCTGTCCGCCAATTCGACGGACGGGCGATTACGGCTGAGCATGTCAAGCAACTGACCAATTGGGCGAACGGCCGTGAAGACAAGGAAATTCCTTTCATCCCGGCACGTATCGTGCTGCAGGACTTCACCGGCGTACCTGTCGTTGTCGATCTGGCTGCTATGCGCGATACCGTGAAGAAAGCTGGCGGAGATCCCAAACAGATCAACCCGCTCGTACCGGTTGACCTTGTTATTGACCACTCGGTAATGGTTGACGCGTTCGGCACGCCGGATGCGCTGGAGTTTAATGAAACGATCGAATTCAAACGCAATGAAGAGCGTTACCGCTTCCTGCGCTGGGCGCAAACAGCGTTCGATAATTTCCGTGCTGTACCTCCGGCAACGGGTATCGTTCACCAGGTCAACCTGGAGTATCTGGCGTCTGTAGCGGCTACCAAAACCGTGGACGGCGAGACGGTAGTCTACCCGGATTCCCTGGTTGGTACGGACTCGCATACGACGATGATCAATGGTCTGGGCGTTGTAGGCTGGGGTGTTGGCGGGATTGAGGCGGAAGCAGGCATGCTGGGGCAGCCGCTCTACTTCGTAACTCCTGAGGTTATTGGCTTCAAGCTGACCGGAAGCCTGGCAGAGGGCGCAACCGCAACAGACTTGGCGCTGACGGTTACACAGATTTTGCGTAAAAAAGGTGTCGTAGGCAAATTCGTGGAATTCTTCGGCCCTGGCCTGTCCAACATCAGCCTGGCTGACCGCGCAACCGTGGCGAACATGGCTCCGGAATACGGCGCTACTGTCGGTTTCTTCCCGGTCGACGGCGAGACACTGAACTTCCTGCGCAGCACTGGGCGCGAGGAAGAGCAGATCGCGCTGGTGGAGGCGTATTACAAGGCGCAAGACATGTTCCGCACCGATGAGACGCCAGACCCTGTCTTCTCCGACGTGGTTGAGCTGGATCTGTCCACGATCGTTCCATCCCTGGCTGGTCCGAAGCGTCCACAAGACCGTGTCGAGCTGACCGCGATGAAGGATTCGTTCAACAGCATCCTGCGCACACCGATCGACAAAGGCGGCTACGGCTTGTCCGAAGAGAAAATCAGCGAAGTGGTGGAAGTGAATCACAAGGACGGCCAAGTGAGCAAGATGAGCACAGGCGCTGTCGTTATTGCAGCCATCACATCATGTACCAATACATCCAACCCGAGCGTTATGCTGGGCGCAGGTCTCGTGGCGAAGAAGGCGGTAGAGCGTGGTCTCGTGAAGCCTGCTTACGTGAAGAGCTCCCTGACTCCAGGCTCGCTGGTCGTTACCGAATACCTGAAGAAAGCCGGCTTGCTTGAGTCGCTCGAAGCGCTGGGCTTCCACGTTGCAGGCTATGGCTGCGCAACCTGTATCGGCAACTCCGGTCCGCTGCCGGATGAAGTAAGCGAAGCGATCGCTGACAACGATATGACGGTAGCTGCCGTACTGTCCGGCAACCGGAACTTCGAGGGCCGCGTTCATGCGCAAGTGAAAGCGAACTATCTGGCTTCGCCGCCGCTTGTTGTAGCTTATGCGCTGGCTGGCAATGTCAACATCGACCTGTCCAAGGACCCGATCGGCTACGGCAAGGACAATGAGCCTGTCTACCTGAAGGACATCTGGCCAACCTCCAAGGAAATTGCGGATGCGATCTCCGTAGCGATGAGCCCTGAGCTGTTCCGCGAGAAATACGCGAATGTATTTACGCAGAACGAGCGTTGGAACAACATTCCAGTACCGCAAGGCGAGCTGTATGAGTGGGATGAGAACTCGACCTACATCGCCAACCCGCCGTTCTTCACCGATCTGGGCGCAGAAGCGGGCGACATCAACAACATCGAGCGTGCGAGCGTACTGGCTCTGCTGGGCGATTCCGTAACGACCGACCATATCTCTCCTGCGGGCAACATCAAGGTAGACAGCCCTGCCGGACAATTCCTGATCTCGCATGGCGTAGCGCGTGAGGACTTCAACTCCTACGGCTCCCGCCGCGGTAACCATGATGTGATGATGCGCGGTACATTCGCGAACATCCGCATCCGCAACCAGGTAGCTCCTGGCACCGAGGGTGGCGTAACCACCTATCTGCCGACCGATGAAGTAATGTCCATCTATGATGCTTCCATGAAGTATCAGGCAGAGGATAAAAACCTCGTCGTTATCGCAGGTAAAGAGTACGGAACAGGCAGCTCCCGTGACTGGGCAGCGAAGGGTACCTTCCTGCTGGGCGTCAAGGCGGTCATCGCTGAGAGCTTCGAGCGTATTCACCGCTCCAACCTGGTTGGCATGGGCGTCCTGCCGCTCCAGTTCCAAGCGGGCCAAAGCTGGTCTTCGCTGGGCATCACTGGCCGCGAAACGTTCGACATCCAAGGTCTGTCCAATGATGTACAGCCAGGTCAGGAAGTGACCGTAACCGCAACCCGCGAGGACGGCTCGACCTTCGACTTCAAAGTCATTGCTCGTCTGGACTCGATGGTTGACGTCGATTACTACCGCAATGGCGGCATTCTGCAAACTGTGCTGCGCCAGATGATCGCAGCTATGTAATTCAAGCCCCGGATTCGGCCTGCACGCCGAGTCCGGTTTTTTTACATTTGTCTATGCAGCCAATTGAGGCCGTGAGCGCAGAGGGAGCCGCCATTCTTATTTATCATCTCGATAATGAGAATCATTTTCAGATATAGAATACACTATCTTGCCTCGCATTACAAGTGCCTTCCTTGCATCCAGGCCAGATGCTCCTTAGCAGCTAGCCGAGTCTAGGACGCTTCAGGCTGCGGATGGTTAAGAATGAGAAGACCATTAGTAGTAGACAGCATATAAGAGCAAAGATCAGTAAATTGGCCTTACTAAAAAATACTGTCGTCATCCCGAATAATGGAAGTATCCAGGGATATAGAGCTGGAAGCCACGAATTCATCTCGTTGGAGAAGGCTATAAACGCCGGGAAGCTGAGTAGAATGCTGAGGATAAGGACATGACGATTTGATTTTATTTGCAGATAAGCATACAACAACAACACGCCCAGACTTACAGCTCCCAAAGTACCGAATCCAATCATCAAGGCCATCTCTCCAAGCGGTATCGGATCGGATATTTTCATAATTACCCCGCCAATGACGATCATTAACATCATCGTTAGTTGCACGAGCAGACTTAGTAAGGCAAGCCAAGCCAGCTTGCTGAAATACATGATATGATGATGCACTGGAGCAATAAACATGAGAAGCCAGTTATTCGCTTGCTTCTCAAATGAGATTAGTGTGCCCGCGATCACAGACACAATAATGGGATAAAAGATGCTTCCATAGAACAATTGCGTCATCATAATATACATGAACCAACCATTCTCCACGTCTGGCTCATACTGACTGGATATAATAATGTTATAGATAAAAATACCGTACACCACAGGGAGAACTATCAAAACAATCAATGTTATCCATCCCTTACTTCTTCTTAACTTCATCCATTCTCCGGAAAAAGCCAATAAAAATTGGGTCATACTACTCCCCCCTTAGTATGAAAGATTCTCGGTAAAACAGCATGAACGAGAATAAGCCATATAGAATCAAATTAACTAGCAGGGCGGCTATCGGGACAGTGAGGCTGCTGCCGGGCAATAGCGTAACATATTGAAGAACTGCTCCCCAAGGCAGCCACCAATAGGGCAATGACTGATGCAGCAGAAAGACAGCCATTCCAATGGTGTTCACAACAAATGTATTCCTGATGATCTGAGCTAAAGTCGTTTGAAAGAGGATGTAAGGCAAGGCAAACAAGAAGGGGCCATAACTATACCGACCAAGCAGGGCAAGACTCTGCACGAGACTCCCTTCATTCCACATGCCTGCTACGCTTATGGCAAGCCAGGACAACAACCCGAACAGTTGGCATAGGACTGCAGCCAGTCCCACCTTCACCGCAAGATGCTTCCACTTCGGTTGCGGGGCGATGAACAGCAACGTCCAGGTTTTCGACCGATGCTCAACCTCCGCCACCGCGGACGAAAATATCATCACCACGATGATGACAATATAGCTCCACAGCTCTTGCAACAGATTGGAGATCGTCTGTATGGTCTGAATACTGTTTAATCCGTTATTCATCTGATAGCGGATGGCCACGTACATGATAGCGATCAAAAGCAGCGGACCGCACACTAGTGGAATGATGAATGGGAGCAGGCGCTGCTTTCTCCACTCTGCAGCTATAATGTTACTCATACCTGTCCCTTACTGGAGCGCACAAGATCCAAATACGCCTCCTCTAAATTGGCTGCTGGACCTGTAATACGGTTGTACTTTATCCGATTATCATGTAATAGCTGTTTGAGATTGGCTTTGCTCGTACTGCCTTTTACATGCAATACCTGCTCTCCACCTCTCTCAAGCTGGAGCTGCAGCGGCTGCGTCTCCAGGCATCGAAAGGCATCATGAAGCTGTTCTGTATAAATTTGAAAGGTGCACTCTCCCCCCTGCGATACCAGTTCCTGCTTCGCTCCTTGAAACAGCAAGCATCCTTCATAGATGATGCCGATCTTACTCGCTACCTGCTCTACCTCACCAAGGAGATGGCTGGACACAAGCACTGTCACGCCTTCCTGCGGCAACCCACGAATCAACTCTCTTACCTCCTGTATTCCCTCAGGATCCAAACCATTAGTCGGCTCATCCAGCAGCAGCAGCTTAGGCTTATGAACCATCGCCAGCGCGATACCAAGCCTCTGCTTCATTCCCAGTGAGTATGCCTTTACTTCCTTCGGGTTATTGCTCAGCCCTACACGTTCAAGTGCCTGCTTAATGGGGTGATTGTCCTTAATGCCATGCAGAAGAGCAAATATTTTCAAATTTTCCCATGCGGTCAGATGCTCATAGTATGCTGGCCTTTCAACCAGTGCTCCTACCCGTTGCAGCACCTTTATCCGCGCTTGAGGCATTGGTTCTCCGAATATTTCAATCTCACCGGCATCTGGGCGAATTAGACCAAGCAGCATACGGATCAGGGTCGTTTTACCCGCTCCATTTGGCCCAAGAAAGCCGTATACCTCGCCCTCGGAAACCGCGAGAGCAGCATTATCGACCACCTTGACATGATTGTATTGCTTGGTCAGTCCACGGGTCTGAATGATCAACGGCTCCCCACTCCTTTCTGTCTTCATAGGCTTACCATTCATTTCTCATGATCTACATAATAAAAGATATCATCTATGGAATACCCAAAGGCTATCGCGATCTCAAAGGCCAATGTAAGCGATGGAGTGTAATTCCCTTTCTCGATCGAGATAATGGTCTGTCTGCTTACGCCAACTTTCTCTGCCAGATCCTGCTGAGTCATCTTGTAGCGTGCTCTAAGCTCAGGGAGTCGATTGATCAGTTTTTTGCTGCCACTATTTTTCATGTTGTATCTGCCCCAATCTTTCTAAGTCCACTGCTTCCTTTGGAAGTATATCCCTCCAGCAATAATAAAGAGTAGAAAACTTCCAATAAGTACAGAGTAGTACCCTGACTCATTCGCTAGAAAACCCGCATCTCCTCCAAGCGATACGGAGAAAGCTTGTGTCATGCTAAGCAACGGGTGTGCCCACGGATATAAGGGACCAAGAAGTTCCGAGTTGGCAATCAGAATTGCCGGCAGGGACAAAATAACATTGATAGCGGTTGGTCCGGCAAAGCTGGTGAAATGAGCGGACAACCAAAATTGCAGCGCCGCCAGCGGAAAACAGGATAACCAGCCCATAAAGCAACTGAACAGAATACTGTTCCAGAGAAAGGGGTCCTTAATCCCCTGAATTGTGCCGACTACGAAAATAGCAGCCCCAAAGAAAAGTTGAGCTAACAGCAACAAAATCATAACGATGGTGTATTTCGCTACAAACACATCGATTCGCTGTACCGGGAGTGCAAGCAGTTGCTTCCATCCCCCATCAGAATGCTCAAAATAACAAACGAGAGCGGCAAAGATGCCGGTCAGTAAAGGTAAAAACAAGGCGCTATGTGCCAAAATCATTTGTGTGCTAATAACCATCCATTGGTTTGGAGCGCTTATCGCACTGGGGGAAAAGCCGATTACCCCAGTTAGAATCGGGCTTGCCAAAAATATAAGCCACACGTACATATTTTTCAACTTCATACGCTCTGCTGACAACAAGGACATAAACATCACTTCACCTCCTTTTTCGCAAGAAAGCATATAGCAGCAATCCAGAGCACAAGCCCCACAGCAACACCCCGAAGCACAGTTGCCAGACTGTTATCGATCCCATCCAGCAACAGCGGCCATGTCCACGGAATCCACCACGGCAATTGATCGGCGAACATAGCCAGCGCAGCTCCTGCTATCCCTACGGTTAGAGCAATTCCCTGATTTTTGTGATGCATGGAAAGCCAGAACTGCAGTGCTGCAAAAGGCATTGCTGCAAACAACGTCCCATAGCTCATCTTGAGCACGTATGTGTAAGGTAACTGACCGTCAAATCCCAGCGCTCCCCCCAACAGGAGTGTGCCACCGTATAAAATCGCTCCAGACAGAATAAGCATTGCACACAGAAGAATGGTCTTAGCAAGATATGCTTGTGAAGGTTGGATGGGCAAGGAAAACATCTTCTTCCACATGTCAGCCCTATACTCCACATTCGCCATCAAAGAAGCGGTCAGTGACATGCCCAGCAGTAACGCGGGCGGCCAAAACACCTGTATATTCTCAATAAAATAATGCCAGGCATCCGGACGTCTTGACAGCAAGTAATCATAGCGTGCAGCATAGTTCAGCACCTGCATCCCCAGAACGAGCAGCGGCCCAATTAAGATAAGAACCCATATTAGCTTATTGGTTTTAAGCAACTCCGTATGAAGCAATCCCTTAATCACAGGCTCTCGCCCCCTCGGGTGATGTCCAGATAGATATCCTCCAGAGAACTGGTATGCTCCTTGATTCTGTACAAATCGATATTGTGCTCAACCAATCTCTTGACGAGTTGACCCACCTGCGCATTCTCTATTGTGTCCGTATAGACACCTTGTACGGCTGCAGTATTATCAACGCCCATTTCCTTCAGAAGCTGTGAGGTGCGTGAAGGATCATTCGTAACGAATTCAAGTCTGCTATTCGCTTGGGAACGCAAAGCGCCAATCTCATCCTGATACAGCAGTTCACCTCTGGCGATAATGCCGATGTGAGTACAGAACTGTTCGATTTCTGCAAGCAGATGCGATGACAACAACACGGTTATGCCGTAACTTCCTGGAAGCTTCTGAATGAGCTCACGAATTTCAATAATGCCCGCAGGATCGAGTCCATTCGTTGGCTCATCCAGAATAAGCAGCCTGGGATTGCCCAGGAGCGCTGATGCTATACCTAGACGCTGCTTCATCCCCAGAGAATATTCCTTGACCTTGCGATCAGCCACCTTGGTCAGTCTGACCAACTCGAGCACCTCTTGAATGCGTTGCTTAGGCACCTGAATAATCCTGCGAATCGTCTCTAGATTATCCTCACCCGATAGATGGGCATAGTAGGAGGGGGATTCGACCATCGAACCTACCTGGCGAAGATTGTCCAGACGATGGGCTCTCATATCCTTCCCAAACATGCGAATCTCTCCGCTTGCAGCTCGAATCAACCCCAGCAGCATGCGAATAGTCGTTGTTTTGCCTGCGCCATTAGGACCTAAAAATCCGTAAATTTCCCCCTCTTTCAATCGTAAATTGAGGTTGCGCACTACCTCTTCACCTTTATAGCTCTTTGTTAACTGATGCGTCTCCAAAATATATTGGCTTGCATTTGCCATATTTGCGCCTCCACTATTAATATACTAATACAACTTTAGTAACGCCTCTTGATGATGAATAAGTAGACCGTGCCCACAACAACACTCAAAGCAAACATGGTCATGACAAGACGCTGATATTCCAGACCGCTGAGTTGCTTCCCCCATCCCGCCCCGCTAGCTATCAAAATCTGACCTGCGAGAGCATAGAACATGCAGCTACTCACACGATAGGAGATCGCGTAAGCACGTTCATCCTTGCCCATGGGTCGAGTCACCAGAGTAACAATGAGCAAGCAGACCAGTACCACAAAAATACTAACTGCATTACTATAAAACAGCACCTGTTCGATATTTAGGCTCATTAAAAATAACACCTCCATATTTGTTAATTTGAGTAAAATTGTAACACCAACTTCACTTTTTGTAAAGTTGGTTTTACAAAAATATTGGAGGTGACTCCTTTAAGAGATCATCTCTTTGTAAAAACGACTGTAAAAGCTGGACGACTCCAACAGCTCCCTATGCGTGCCACAGTCAATAATCTGCCCGTTCTCCATAACAGCAATCAAATCGCAATTCATGACCGTAGTCAGCCGATGCGCGATAACAATACGTGTACATTGGATAGCGGATAGATACTCGTCTATTTTGGTTTCATTAATATGATCAAGTGAGCTCGTCGCTTCATCCAACAACAGCAAAGACGGCTTGCCGAGCAGTGCTTTGGCAAGCGCAATGCGTTGCCTCTGCCCACCTGATACGTTCATGCCCATCTCAGAGATCATCGTATGATATTGCATCGGCATTCTCATAATTTCATCATGGATCTGTGCGATTTTAGCAACTTCAACCACTTCCTCAGGAGAAGCATCTGGCTTATGCAGCGTGATATTCTCATAGATACTGCGATTGAACAGCGTAACATCTTGTGGTACGGTACCGATCTGTTGCCGTACATGCTGAAGATTCAATTCTGTATAGGAGATACCATCATATAGCACATCCCCGGAGGTAGGCGTGAACACACCAATCATAATATTGGCCAATGTCGTCTTACCTGAGCCGGATTGACCGATGAGCGCTACCTTTTGCCCTTTTTTAATATCCAAGGAAACATTGCGTATTACCTGCTCACTATATTTCGTATACGAGAAGCTCACACTTCGCAGTTCGATGTTACCATCTAGTTGCCTTGTCATCTTGCCTTCATTTTCTTCCTGCGGTGCCTCAAGAACATCCTCGATTCGCTTGAGATAGGAGGTTGTTAAGATAAACGAATTCACCATCTGTACACTGTTGCCGCTCAAAGCAAAAAACTGGCCGGAAATGGCATGGAATGCAACCAATACCCCTAACGTAATCGATCCGGCAATGATTTGATGCGCCCCGATCCACAAAATAATGAGTGGCGCCAGCAATTGCAGAGAGCTGCTCGCCGTGTTGATATAATTCAGCACGGTCTCCTTCCTGCGGTACGCTTGCAGCAAATTTTTGAAGCGCATTACCCATCGTGTATACAGCCTCTCCTCTACACCCGATGTCTTGATTCCGAAGATGCCGTACAACATCTCAGTCTGAATACCCTGCACCTCGGAATGCTCCTTGATCTCTAACTGATTGTTCTCTGCCAAAGCTCTCTGACTGACAGCAATTAAAATAACATTCGCCCCGGTAATCGCAACCACGATCAGCCCCATTAACGAGGATTGTACAAACATATAGAGCAAAATGATTAATAGTATCGCTGAATCGAGAAACCCTCTTACGACCTGATAGGTTAATTGATCTCGAATCACCTTCAGGCTGCTCGCCCGAAACAGCAAGTCCCCGAAGGAGCGCAATAAAAAGAACTTGTAGGGCAGTTGAAGTAAATGCTTAAAGAAGCTCGACTGCAGTACATAATCCACTTCATTGTGCAGTGTAATGAGCACTCGACCCCGGATATAAGTGAACAAGGAGTGAAACAGGATCAGTCCAATAACACCAGATAAAAATAGGTTCAACAACCCCTTATTCATCGGCACGATAATCGTATCAATCGCATACTGAATAATGACAGGCATTCCGACGGTAAAGAGTTGCAGCAGCATCGTCAGAAGCAAGATTCGGATGAATTTGCCCGGACGATCCGTAATGAGATAGGAGAATGAAAGCCAGACATTGGAGCGTTTTTTATATACAAAATCAGCTCCCGGATAAAGAATCAAAACGTAGCCTGTATATTGGGCAGAGAACTCTTCAAGCTTCAATCGTCTCCTCCCTGAACCGGGATCCACGATAGTGAAGGAGTCCCTCTCCACCTTCTCCAATACGACAAAATGGTTATTCTCCCAAAACAAGATTGCCGGCAGCACCAGTTCCTTGAGTTGGGTGGCAGAAGCTCTGTAGGATTTGGCCTCAAAATGCAGTTTCTCTGCCAGCTTCTTCAAATGCAGAAGAGAGGTGCCGTCCCGCCCGTTCCCTATCCTTTCTCGCAACTCGTACAAGGATACATGACTTTTATAATACCCCACCATCATCGCCATACAGCAGAGCCCACACTCCGTCTGCTGCATCTGTTCAATAAATGGCACCCGCTTGCGTCTTGGGATTTCCTTCATACTCCCATTACTCATCTTCTGTTCCTCTTAGGCAGCTCCAGCGCCAGAACAGAAGGCATGTCCGGCCGCTCCAACCGCATTAATGCATATCCAATACCTGTACGTCCGAGCATGAAGCCGTCCATCTCGACTCTCGGATCAAGCCCGCACTGCCAGCCGTTATGATGTGCTCGTAAAACCGCCCGCCTCCCGATATCTCTGCCCAACTCAATATATCTCTCTTGCTGAAGATGCTGCGCCGCCACCAACAGAATGTCGACATTCCCAAGAGTGCCATGGCAAAGGCTATCATTGTTCAGTACACCATTGGATGCAATCTGAGACAATGCTACTTCGACATCCTTGCTGATCTGTTTCTGAAGCGGCTGGGAAGCGCTTGCTGCCATCATCAGCCTTGCCAACCCAATTCCCGGACTGCCATGACACCAATAGATGTCCTCATGCTTCTCTCCGGAACGGTGCGGATGCTTGTTCCATTTGGCATTTTCACTGTCATAAAGGCTGTTCTCATAACTCACTAGCATCTCCGCCTGTTGCCGATAATGCTGCTCCCCCGTACAATTCCATAGGTCATGCAACGGCCAAGCCAAGCCTGCTGCGCCGTGAGCGAGTCCGGGTATAAGCTCTTGCTGATTCAGATTCGATACATATTTACTTAGTTTCATTCCCGCATGCTTAGCCAAATCCAAGTAAGCCTCCGCCTGCAATTCGTGGTAGATATGGAGACAGACAACAACGAATCCGGCTAAGCCTCCAACAAAATCAAAGACCTGCTCGTTATCGACCATAGCATAGACATTCGGAAGTCTGGATGCAGCGCGTTCAATCAAACTCTCATCCTTCCACAGCAAGCCCAGATGCACAAGAGCATACTGAACAGCTCCTTCTCCACTGAACGCTGATGTAGAGCCATGCTCACTCATAACACTAGTCTTTTTCTCTATTGTTTTGAGAGCTCCAAGAGCTAGATCCTTGTAAGTGTCATCTCCGGTCTCCTCCGCAAGATAAGCGAAGAACAACACGAATCCTGTCAATCCATCATACAAATCAATTCCTTTAACTGAAACCTGAACCCCCTGCTGGGAAGTCAGATTCAAGCCGAGCCAATTGGTTTCACGATCCTCTTCAATGATTGCCCTGTTCGCCAGATTTTTGGCTAATTGCTTCGCCTCCTGTACGAAGGACAATGGAGCCTCTGCCACCGTTGCTAGCTGTTCATTCGTAATTTTCCTGTTTCCCCATACATCCCCCAACAGTGAGATGATTGCCCAGCGAAAGTATTGAGCCTGCTTCTCATAATTTTCTATACTGAGTGAGTACAATTTGGCTTTAACCGCTTCCAATCCAGTCTGCTCAAAGAAACCAGTCATGGTACTGCCGTCACTGTCGAACAAATCGGTACGATTTAATTGAAAATAAAAATAAGGAATATCATGCCGAAGCAGATCCTTCGTTTCCATCGAAACAACTTCTTCAAACTTCTTGCTCTGGTTCGATATTTGCCACATTAAATCAAATAGCCTTACCCTGTCGAGACCATTCTGCAAATAATCAGGATGTAGACTATTGACCAAAAATTCGCTATATACATGCGTGGGACGAAATACTTGACGCACCTTCGCCTCTCCATGCACATGCAGAGGTCCTTGAGGACTGCAAAATTCATCACGATGCTTCAATAAAAGCAAGTACATCTCACGAAAGCCTGCCTCTGCCGAAATGAAATAGTCAGTGGGCGAAACTTCTTCTCCTCGGAGTACAGGTCTATTCTGATATGTTCCGCTCGTCGTTACTCGCCGAACAATTCGGATGTCATCTCTCCCCATATTTTCAACAAAATTGGCCATCATCTTCTCAGATTGCTGATGATCCTTAGCGCCAAAGGAGCTTAGATCATAGTCAAATAATTCAGAATCAAATCTCGGAATCGGGAGCATTAATGAAGAGTATACGGAATCACTTAATTCTACGGTCAGTTGGCTTTTAATATTTTGAGATAGAACAAGCTCCGAATTTTTGCTAAACAATGTTTCAAGATCGATCGGAATTGGGTACTCACCATGAGCAATTATATTTTCTGCATGAAAATCCGAAGAATTGAGCGCATAAAACAAGGCTGTATGCGCCCCTTGACGATAATAGAAACGCCGTACCTCCTCCTCCGTATCACATGGCTTGAACGGTACAAATGCTTGCCAGCCATAGCTACCCTGATCCACACAGGTAGCAGACATCAGTGCATGTTGTAAGCCTTTGCTGTTGGTCCAGCTAATTATTGATTCGTAGCATTTATCAACTGAAAGGGAGCGTGGCTTATACACCAGGATTGTGCCGGATGCGAATTCCAATAAGGCTACCGCCCGTCCATTTTGATGCGTATCGCCCAGACCTAGCTTGAGTCTATGGAGCCTGCTGCAATCTCCTATCGTTTGTTGAAGCAAAGCCCAATCCTGAACATATCGTTGCAGCAGCTCCGCAGCAAATTGAATGCAGCTCAAGGTATTCTCTACCAGCAACCTCGTTAGAACCGGGTAATAAGTGAAAAACTCCATGCGGGCCGAACCTTGCTCATCATATCGACGAACAAAACGTTGAAATCGCTCCTCACTGGTTTCCCCTTCCAGTAGTCCTAGGTTGCCGGCGATCGTAATCTCCAATATTGCACTCTTCAAGACCATACTATTCAAACGTTCAGACAGTGCCACAGCGATCGACTCTGATATCTGCTCAACTTCCATCATCCCTTCAGGCATTCTTCTGCATTCCGCCTTAATTCGTTTGCCAGCGTATTGAAAGAAAGGATGAATTAATGCTTGAAAGGAGACATACTCAAGGGGCTCTTTCTCATATGAATGAATAATCTCCTCTAATGTGTCTTGCCAAGTCAGTTGTTGCTTAAGCGCTGGCACATCCTTTTCTCCAAGATATTGCTTAAATTGCTCCAGAGTCAGATTGTCCTGTGCAAAACGCTTTTCCATTACTTGTTGCGGAATCATCTTTTGCCATTGCTGGAACTCATCTTGGACATCAGCAGATTCGATTATAGGCGGCAAGCTCCTTTCCTTCAGGTAAGCTGAACGATTAAGAGCAGATTTCACTTGAATATCCAACATATGTTGATCACCTAATTTCTATGTAGTAAAATAAAAGAATACAAATTCAAATGACGGCCAGTCATTAACATTATAATTAATGACTAACCGTCGATTTGAATAATTTGTGCCATGCAAGAGACGACGAGCTACGGAGAGAATTGAGCTCCCGTTCAAAACTCTCTCCAAGCAACGAACATCAGCTCACATTAGCAGCTTCTACTGCAAGCGGTAGTAGGACAAAGATTCCAAGTAACGAAGACAGCACAAGGAACAGAAGACGTCGTCACTGTGGTGACTGTGGTAATGGATGCCGGAGCTGCGTCCACAGCTCCGGCAAGCTTCATCAGTTCCTCCTCGCTTACCTCGCCAACCGGGCTGTCAAAGCCTACAGCTGCGCGAGCTTGCGGGTTGCGATACATTGCTGCTTGATCCATATTTAGCATGAGTTTCACCTCCTTTCATGCAATGTTCTATTTTCAAGGCACAGCAGATCTGGGACAAACTCCGGTTGATATTGCTTGAGCAGCCCCATCCCTATGCCAGCCACGCCGACCATTACCCCTTTCGCATCGGTTCCTCGCGCGACACCATAATTCCACATCTTGCTCCTAACCAGCTCCACTAGTTGATATTGCACCGACTGGATCTGAGAAGCGAGCTTGACTTGATTTAATGTTTTATTCGCATATAGCAATATTTCCAATTGTCCAAAGTCTCCATGGCAATAAGATCGATTATTACCAAGTCCCTGCTTTAACGTTGTATCGAGCGCCGTATGAATTTCCTGCTCCAGCAGGTCATCATTGTATCCGTTTTCTCTTAGCCGTAGTCGTGACAGCAGAACTCCAGGAGCTCCATGACACCAGGCTATCGATGCCCCTTCTCTTCCCGGTGTCAACCAATTTTTAACCGTATGATCATAATAACGACGCTCATAGACCAATGCTTGGGAAACAGAATGAAGAAGCGTCCGCTCTCCTGTCACCCGATACAGAGCAGAGAGTACTGCCGCCATACCGGCATTGCCATGGGAGTAACCTGTTAACGCTGTTGCGCTAACTTCTGATGGCCAACCGATTCCTCCACCTTCTAGCTCTTGCGCCGATGCAACCAGATGCTTGCCGCATTTCACTGCTCCATCTAAAGCCAGTTCAAGACCTGTCAGCTTATAGATATGGAGAAGAATATCCAATGCTCCTGCAGCTCCGCCAATGTAATCATAGATTCGATCAGTAGAAATCAACTGAATGTATGCTGGCAAGGTACTCTCTATTGCCTGGAACAATGCTTCATCCTGCCATATCTGCGCCAATCGGCTCACTGTGAACATCGATCCGCCAATTCCGCTATAAGCCCCCAAGCTCCAGTTCGGATGTTCATGCAGTTTGAACAAGTCATTCAGTACAGGAATCAGCCCTTCTCTTGCCGCTTCCCTATAGCTTTCTTTGCCTGTCAACTCTGCCAGATAGCCCAGAAAGAGAACGATTCCACTATTACCATTATAGAAATCTAATCCAACTGGCGATAATCTCCATGCCACTTCCTTGGAGCCCTCCAGCACCGTACTGATCCAGGTAGCATCCTGTCGCCCGTTGTTCTGTCCGATAATTTTTGTTCGCAGCAGATAGTCTCCTATGTCGGTAGCCTGTTGGAGAAATTCCTGACCTTCCACCAACGGCAAATAGGCCTCGTAATTAATCACTTCAACATCTGCATAATGGCTTGCACTGGAGGCAAGCATAACCATATGTAATACTTGTAATTGGTTATATAAATCTTTCTCTCCAAGCTGATCAATCTTTTGCTCTACCAATTGGAGCGCAGTTTGCCGGAATACATCCGGTATGACAGAGCCATCCGAACTCCAAAGATGCTTGCATCCCGGTCTAGAGTTGAACAGCGGAACATCATCTCGCAACAAATCATCCTTTTCATGAACGAGGAGTCGTTCCAGTATGGGCTGATTGAGGCACTTGAGCCAGAGACGATGTAAAAAAACGTCACGATCCAGCGCATCCCTTAATAGATCTGGATGATGTAGACTTCGCAGCAATTCGCCATATATAGCGGTAGGTCTCGCCACTGTTCTAACCGGAGTATGCTCAAAACGGCGAAGTTGCTGCAGCAAAGTATGCTTATGCTGTGCTAAGAAGCGGTACACTGCCGCGAATCCGCTTTCAATGTCGTCTAAGTAGTCATGAAGATTAGCCCATTCACCTTGATAGCGAGGCAAGTTCAATCCTTCCTCCAGATAAGCCAAACCACGCTCCATCGCTACACGGTCAGTACCCACGCCAGTCATTTGCAACACTTCGAAGGGCAGTGGCTGATTGCCCCGTCCCCCCAGACCGCTCAAGTCGATCCCCTGCTTACCTTGCTCCCCACGCTGATACAGCAGGTTCGGCAACATTCCGGAAGCCATAATCGAGCTGGCAAGCATACGATCCGCTTGTCCCAGTGCATCCTCACTATAGGTTTCCTCATATAGGTCCTGATGAAACAACGATTCCAGATCAATCAGCACTGGATATTCGCCTTTAGCAATGATATTGCCATAGTGAAAATCTGTTGCATTCAATACATACAGCAATGCCAACTGGGCACCCATGCTCCGATAGAAGCGTTCGACTTCCTGAAGCGAGTTGCAGGCTGCATAAGGAATATACTCCGACCAGCCATAGTTGCCCCTATTAAAAATTTTCATCTCGTATAATAGAGGAATATCAATCACTTGTGAATTAACCCAGGATATTAACTCTTGAAATTGCTCATCAACAGCAAGCGATCTCGGTTTATACACTATTCGACCATGGGCGAATTCTAACATAACAACACTGCGCCCTTTATTATGCGTATCTCCCATGCCTAGCTTCAATGTATGTAGAACACCTGATTGTCCAAGATGGGGAAATCTAACCTCTAGCTGCTCCCAATCCTGATCCAGATGCTGCAGCACTTCCGAAATAAATTCTACGGTAAGATTTATTTTTTCGATCAGGCTGCGTATTAATACTCCATATTCTTCGCCAAGCTTCGCAATGAACTGGAGGTCATTTAATAGAATCTGTTCAAAGTAATGATGGCGTTCCTCAGGTGTCTCCCCTTCTAGCATCCCCTGCTCGCGCAGAACATTAACTTCCAGGACAAGCATCTTGCAGCTCAAATAATGTAATTGGTCTGCCATCTGCCGCAGACAATTCTCAGCAAACTGCTCACTTAAGAGAATGTTGCAGTACCCTCCACAATGGCGCTCCAGTTTCCAACTTGCCAGTCTCAGGAAATGGCTTACAAATACACCTCTACAAAACAGGAAATCTTCTGATTCAATAGAAGGAAGAGAACCATTAATAATTAACTTCCAGTCTTCATACCAGCTACGATTGTTCAGATCATCGCAAGCATCTTCCCCACACCTCATAGCCACAAGTTGCTCTGCAGTGACTTGAGAGATGCTCTTCAAGCTATACTGCATGTATTGTTGGTTATTGTAGAAAAACCGACACCAATATTTCACTCGATTCGCTTCATCTTTATAAGGAACAATCTTATTTTCGCGTGCAAGCTGCTGTCTTTCCTCCAGATTCAAAGCTAATTGAATTCCCATCGTCTCAAGCCTTTCCATGATTAGTTGAGAACACCCAGCCGACCATAAGGCCGACCGGGACAACTCATGTTAGAAGCCGTTGTCTAACAGCTGCGAATGCACTCAACAGTAACCGTACATATCTTACCCTGGTTTCCTAAATGGCAGCTAATGTTGTACCAGGCGCATGCGCCGGCAAGCATTTGCATCTCATCATCCGACAACTCTTCCATAAGGTCACCAACAGGACTGAGCATTGACACTTCGCTGTTCAATCGCGCAACCGGGTTTTTCCACGCTTCAATATTAGACATATTATAGCCTCCTCCATGATTATCGGGAGCTCATTGTTAATATAGCATAAATATTCTAATATCTGCAATATATAATTTTATTATACATATTTATATTTTTATAGACAAAATACTCTATAAAGTATATTAGAAGAATTTATGAGATTTAACCATCTACACCGGCTGCACTCTCTGACGCTCGTCAAGCTGCTGTCTCAATCTGTCCCCGTACTCGCCGTGTGAATGAAGCAGCAGGGTCTCTGTCTGGATTGTGCTATGGGCGATGCCGTATGCTTCCTTCAGCAGCTCATTGATTGCCAGCACCGCGCAGTAGGGCTGAATATCCTCGCGCACCAGAACATGCGCCGTCAGGGAGTAATGTCCCGTCGCGATCGTCCACAGATGCAGCTCATGCACATCCTCGACCCCCTCCACGCCGCGAATCGCTTGGCGCAGCTCGTCGAGATTGAACTGCTCCGGCACCGACTCCATAATAATCAGATACGATTCCCGAATGATTCTGGCCCCGCCTGCAAAGATAATGAAGCCAATCACGATGCTAATGAGCGGATCAAGCACCGTGAAGCCGGTGAAATAGATCAGCACTGCCGATACGATCACGCCAATGGAACTGAGCAGATCACCGATAAAGTGCCAGAGCGCGCTGCGTACATTCAGATTATCCTCTTCCTTCATACTGCGGCTCAGCACGATCGTCAGGGTCACATTGACCAGCAGGCCAATAATGGCGATGACGAGCATGAAGCCTAGCTCCACCTCCTGCGGATTGAACATCCGCCGGATGCCCTCATAGAATATGCCGAGCGCGATCACCGCCAACGCCAGACCATTCAGCAGAGAGGCGATCACTTCAAAACGCAGAAAGCCAAATGTAAACCTGCGGTTGGGCTGTCGGGATGCCAGGTAGATCGCGGTCATGCTTAATCCCAGCGCCACAACATCGGAGAACATATGCATCGAGTCCGACAACAGCGCCAGCGAACGGGATAGAAGACCGCCCACCACCTCCACAATTGCGAAGAACAAGGTCAGCAACAGCGTAATCCATAGCGTTTTTTTCGAGGCGGTCTGTTCCTTCACATGCTCCAAATGGTGAAAATCATAAGGCACCGTGTGCATCTTCTTCATTGTCCATTCCTCCCTGCTCTAGGTTGAGAATCGAAATCATCCCCCATATAGCACGAAAGCTGCCAGCAAAGTGGCAGCTCTCTTCTATGTTGAAATTGATTCTCAAAATAGAAATAATTATTTATTTAAAATAATTATAATATTGTAAACAGAGCAAAGTCAATGACATTTGTTACAGGCGAGTCAGAAATTCGCTGCACGCTGCTGCCTGAGTCGAGCAAGATGCCAATCTAGCTAATGTCCAAGCCTCAGCACTGTATGCAAGCCGGGGTGTTCCATGTCTGTTGCTATGACGAACAGGGGCGCCTCAGCTTGAGCCAAGGCACCCCTGTAGGTTAACTATTACATATCTAGGATAACCATGTCATCCAGCTTGCTCTCTGCGAGGTCATAGGCAGATATTACTGTGCTGGCAGCCAGGCGTTTACTTTATCCGCGTTCGCTTCCACCCAAGCCTTGGCGGCCTCCTCAGGCGACTTGCCCTCGATGACCTCGACCATTACAGCCGCCATATCATCCGGTGTCCAGTTGAAGGCATCCAGCAGCGCGTAAGCATCCGCTTTGTCCGCATCCAGTCCCTTACGAACGAGCGTATGAATCTGCTCATCGCCGCCGTAGACATTTTTCGGATCTTCCAGGTACTTCAGCTCCATCTTGGCGAACATCCAGTGTGGCGTCCAGCCTGTAACAACAATCGGCTGCTGGTTTTTATACGCCTTGTCCAACTCCTGCGCCATCGCTGCCGAAGAGCTCTCCACAAGCGTCCATTGGTCGCGCAGGCTGTACTCATCCAGCGCCTTCTCTGTCGCCATCATCAGGCCGGCTCCCGGCTCGATGCCGATCAGCTTATAATCGAGCGCTGCACCTGTCTCCGCGTTCGTCAAATCTTCAATACTGTTGATATCCATATAAGTCGGCACGACCAGACCAATCTTGGTGCCATCCAGGTTCGGCCCCAGATCCACCAGCTTGTCGCCATACTTCTCGATATAGGATTGATGCGTCGAAGGCAGCCAGCCAGCTACCATCGCATCCGCGCTGCCATCGGCAATACCCGCAAACATCGGGCCTGCGTCCACCTGCAGCATCTCTACCTTATAGCCAAGCTTCGACTCCAGCACTTCCTTGACGACATAGGTGCTGGCAATCTCCGAATCCCATGCCACGTAAGCCAGCTTGATCTCTTTTTTACTATCTCCCTTTGTCGTCTCCCCTGAGGATGAACACCCTGCCAATACCGAGACGAGCATCACGGCCGCCAACAGCAAACTGAATTTTTTCAATGTATTTCCCCCTTGTTTGGTTTCAGGATTTTTTGCGTTTCACTATATTTTGCGAGATGCGGTCAAGCAAGATGGCAATAATGACGATCGCCAGACCCGCCTCAAAGCCAATGCCTGTCTTCGTCTGCTGCACAGCTCGCAGCACATCTGCGCCCACACCCTGCGCTCCGATCATCGAGGCGATCACCACCATAGAGAGCGACAGCATAATGGTCTGGTTCACGCCCGCCATAATGGTCGGCATCGCAATCGGCAGTTGCAGCTTGAACAGCTTCTGCATCGGTGTCGAGCCGAAGGCATCCGCTGCCTCCACCAGCTCGGCTGGAACCTGTCGAATGCCCAGATTGGTCAGCCGGATCGTCGGCGGTATCGCGAAGATGATCGAGGCGATGACGCCTGGCGCTGTCCCGAGCGAGAAGAACGTGATGGCCGGCAGCAGGTAGACGAAGGCCGGCATCGTCTGCATGAAGTCGAGGATCGGTGTCACGATATTTTGCACCGCTCTCTTGCGGGCACACAGGATGCCGAGCGGAACGCCCAGCACCACGGAGATCAGCGCCGAGGTCAGTACGAGCGCAAGTGTCTGCATCGTATGATCCCAATAGCCCAGATTGTCGATGAGCAGCAGCCCAACGAGGGCGAATAGTCCCATCCTCCAGCGTGCCATATACCAGGTCAGAGCCGCCAGGAGGAGGATCAGCACCAGAGATGGCGTGCCCCGCAGCACGAACTCCAGCGCGCCTACGATTTCGTTGATGACATATTTGATTGAACCGAATACAGGGTTCAGATTGGCTCCAAGCCAGTCCTCGGCGGCTTCAATCCAGCTACCGAGCGGAATTTTGGGCAGATTCATGCGCCTTCACCTGCCCCCAGATCAGCATTGCCTGCGAGTGCAGCCAATACCGCCCCTTTAATTACAATCCCCTTCAATCTGCCCGCGCTGTCCACGACAGCAACCGGCAGCCTGATGCCCCCCATGAGCTCAAACAGATCGTTAAGCAATGTATCGGGAGCCACGGAGGGCAGCTCGCGCTGAATGATGCTCTCAAGCTGAAGTCCTTCCTTAATCGCACCGGATGCGTCCTCCGCTGTAATGACGCCGATCAGCTTCATGCCTTTATCGACAACATACAGACTGGATACGCCTCGCTCGCGCATCAGCTGTAGAGCAACCCTCGGCCCTCTCTCTGCCGTGATTGTCTCCGGTTTGCGCATCACATGGGATGCAGTCAACACCTTGGACAGATCGACATCCTCCACAAAACGTTCCACATACTTATTGGCCGGCTGCATCAGTATCTCCTCCGGCGTACCGATCTGGACGATGCTGCCGTCCTTCATCAAGGCGATCTGGTCTCCGATACGCAATGCCTCATCCAGGTCATGCGTGATGAAGACGATCGTCTTCTTCATCTTGGATTGCAGCTCCAGCAGCTCATCTTGCATATCCTTGCGAATGAGCGGATCCAGGGCGCTGAACGCCTCATCCATCAGCAGTACATCCGGGTCATTAGCCAGCCCTCTGGCCAAGCCAACCCGTTGCTGCATACCGCCGCTTAATTGATCCGGGTAGCTGTTCTCCCAGCCCTTCAGACCGACAAGCTCCAGTGACTGCATCGCCATATCCCGTCGTTTGGATTTCTCTACACCCTGTACCTCCAGCCCGTATTCTGCATTTTGCAGAACCGTCCGATGTGGGAACAGGGCGAACTTCTGGAATACCATGCCCATGTTTTTGCGTCTGAACTGCCGCAACTGCTCTGAATTCATCTTGAGTACATCCGTGCCGTTGAAGAGCACCTCGCCGCCTGTCGGCTCGATCAGCCGATTCAGCAGACGGACCAGCGTCGATTTGCCGCTTCCCGACAAGCCCATAATGACAAAGATCTGCCCGGCCTCGATGCTGAAGCTGGCGCGGTTCACCCCGACAGTCAGCTTCGTTTCTTTATGAATCTTCTCCTTGCTCCACCCTTCCTTCAGCAACGGAAGCGCACGCTTCGGATCATTTCCAAAAATTTTCGTCAGTTGCTTAACTTCGATGATTGGCATGTTATCCCCCCTTTAACAAATGTGTTTGTCTACTGTTGCCCGACTGGTAACAGTTTAGTGGGAAATGGCTAATTTCGTCAAAAGGCAAATACCTTCATATACTTTGTACAGTTTTAACTTTATAAACTTATCGTACTGTATACTCTGCATTCCTCCCATTTCCGATAGCAAGACCTTCTTTACATTTCATACCCGCTATGCTTCAATACATGTTATACACCGCAATAGGCGGCCTGAAACAGACGATCCGATGAATGAAACCGTAAAAGCTGCTGCATGATGGAGCCAATGAGAACATGCGCTTTTTAAGTGGAATGATAGTGAAGCCCTGTGGAAGGAAAGGAATGAATATTGTACTCTGGAGGGTACCATGAAATACATGGAAGCATTGACAGACGAGCAACAACGCAGAATAGGAACAGCCCGCCAACGGGTCATCGAATCCATCGGGAAGAACATGGACTTATACGGAATCACCTTATCGATTGGGCATCTGTATGGCAATATGTATTTTAACGGTGCGCCTGTGACGCTGGATGAGATGAGCGAGACGATGGGCATGAGCAAGACATCCATGAGCACCGGTATGCGGACGCTGCTGGATCTGAAGATGATTAACAAGGTCTGGGGAAAGGGCAGTCGCAAGGATCTGTACGAGGTTGTGCCGGATTGGCACCAGAACTTCACCGATTACTTCTCCATCCGTTGGCGCAAGGCTGTGGAGGCCAACTCGAATGCTCTGCGCAAGTCGTTGAAGGAAATTCACGACATGCGTGCGGACTACGCCGAAGACGAGCAGCTTCTGGCCGTACTGGAACAGGATGAGAGCAAGATTCATGATGCACTGAGCTATTACAAATGGCTGCTGAGATTCATCGACTCCCTGGAATCAGGTAAAATTTATGACCTCGTTCCGCTAGAGGATAGCGACTCACAGCGTTAGCCTAAGCGCAGCACAGGCAGCCTGACGCCTCAGGCATCTCACTGCCCTGTTGTCAGGCTGCCTTGCCCCTCGATCGATGTCAAAAAGACCTTCATCCCCGCTTCACTCGCGAAAAGACCCCTTCGTTACCCAGTTATCTGTAACTGTCGGCAACGAAGGGGTCTTGCACAATCGGGATGAAGCTTCTTCTTATGAACTTATTTGACCATTGTTCCCATCAGCCGCGCTGAATTCATCATGACGGGGATATATTCACGCATCTTCTCGAGCGTCAGACGCGACGCGGGGCCCGACACAGACAGCGCTGCAGCAAGCCGCCCGGAGCGATGGAAGATCGGCGCGGCTACTGCGGCCGCTCCACTCTCCCGCTCCTCCACACTCGTAGCATAGCCGAGACGGCGAATTTCCTCTAATTGCTCCATGAATTGCTTGCGGCTCACCGAAGCCGGCCACGACTTGGCTGCCATGACCGCCTCCCTCTCTGCCTCAGCCGCAAAGGCGAGCAGCACCTTGCTGGATGCGCCGACATATAGCGGCATTCGCGCGCCTACAGGTGCAACCCGGCGGATCGCCTGACCGCTCTGCACCGCCTGAATGCGCAGCCGATCCTCGCCATCCCGCACATACAGGCTGACCGTCTCATCCAACTGATCACGCAGCCGCTCCATCTCTGGCAGCAGCAGAATCGCCGGATCATCATAGTTCGACAGATGCGTGGACAGCTCCCATATGCGCATCCCGAGTCGGTAACGATCCGAAGCGCTGTCCCGTGCGATGAACCCCTTCTCCTCAAGCGTAGCCAGCATCCGGTGCACGGTGCTCTTATGCAGGCCGACTCGCTCAGCAATCTCGCTCATGGCCAGATCCGTCCCCGCAGTGAAGCATAGCAATATATCAAGCGCCCGCTCTACGGAGCGCACGGTAGTCTTGTGCTCTTCCATAATTAAGAGCCTCCCCTGTTTCACACAATGAAACTTAATTACACCTAGTATAACATAACGGGTAGGTCAGGGGTAGTCATCCCGCGAAAGGTTTTTCCGTGAAATCAACCGCAGCGCTGATTGATCACGGGAGAAGGTTGCCAATCTTGCCCTCTTGTGAACTCCCTCTAGTACACTACACCTGAGAGGGTTTGAAGTGATTTTATGTGGGTAATGTGTGGGTAATCCACTATCAAGGTATTCATTCCCTTTTGGGAGACTGATAGCTCGACGTTATGATCGACGCAGCTCTACAATCCGACTAGCAATATACTCGATCATGGCAGCCTGGTTGTGATCCAACAGCTCATACCGGGCCTCGACCGCAGCCTGTAACAGCGCAAGGCCGAGCTCGCGATCACCCCCCAGATCGGCGAGCACCCCGCGGCTCAATGCAAGAAAGGATTCCCCATAATATGGCGTAACACTAAGCATCAGTTGCCTGTCACTCTCACTTAGCTTTCCATAGCAAGCATAAGTCAGCAAGCCTCTATAGATATGGAGCACCGTTGCAGCGATCTGCTGCTGCTCCCCGCTGCCTAGCGCATCAGCGCTGACTTGAAGCGAATGAATAGCCTGCCCATCCTGCTTGTTGCGACAATAATAGGCGGCCTCCAATAGCCCAACATAATAGATGCTATCAGCAGACTTCAACGTGTAAGCCTGTTGCTTCCATTCCGCAAGCTTCGATTCATCAGCGGCTGCTGCGCCATGATAATACAGGTCGCGTATGCGAAATACGAGCAAGGTCTCTGCATCCATCTTATACAGCTTCAGACATTGCCAAGCATCTGTAGATTGAATGAACGGAAGTCCCGTTGCCACCACAAGGATCGTGTTGAATATGACCATATAACTTAGCCAATCACTGCTGCTCCCTACCCCGTATTTCAACACCGCACAGAGCAGAGCCGCCGCTGCATTCGCGATGATGCCACCTAACAGATAGGGAATCAATCGATTTCGCAATGTTGTATCTGTATCCCGGGAATCATCCATATACATGCTCGTCAGACCGAAGGAAAGCGGCCATGCTTGATTCACTCGAAGCCGAAGCGTATTCGTCTGATCGGATAGCGGGGTCAACAAGAGAAAGCCAGCCGACATAAAGTGCAGCTTCATACCCATGAAGCGGCCGGCTATAACATGCCCCAGCTCATGGATCGTTACGGTGGCCAGCGCCACCCAGATACAGATCTGAATGACAATAAAAATGGTATCTTTCACTACCCAATACAGGAGCAATAAAGACAATTGAACGAGGAGAATCAGCGGCAGAGGCTGACTAAGCCAAGCTTTCATTTGGCTTCTCTTCACACTTTCACCTTCTTATCCATCGTAAACATTTAACATCGAGATGTTCAAGCGCAGTGTAGATTTCACCTTACAGCATACAATAACTACTATTTTACAACAGATCATCCAGTATGTCTTTTTGAGAGTGCCCATATATATACATCCTTTGTTACCAAGATAATCAAAATCTGCTACAATTAATTTATCTTTTTATCAGGAGGGTTCACGTTGTCTATCTTGATTAAATTTCTCGGCGTTCTCAGTGCCATAGCCGGACTGGTGCTAGGTATTGTCGTGGAGGAGCTCCCCTTCCTGTTCACGGTGCTGGCCGGGTTGTTCTGGGGTTTTCTGATCTATGCCTTTGGTGTAGCCTTCCACTACGTTGAGAGCATCTATCATGCTCTATTCGCCCAATCCATAGAGACGGATCGCATCCAGTCCAGCGAGCTGCGCAAGGCGCCGCCGACCCGCAGCCTGAGCAAGCTTGAAGGCTACAAGATGAATCCCCCCGACAAGAAATAACGCAGAGTACCGCTTGCAGAGTGTGAACCGTGGCACGACCTGCGTCCGCCGTTCTAACTACTATTGCACCCGCTGCCACGACATGCAGCCAGACCCGGACACTTGTCGTCCGCGGCATATAGGCTTATACTTCAGCACCGCGCGCAGCTTCCGGCGCGGTGCTTTGCCGTGTATGACGGCGGTCGGTCGACCTGCTTGGCTCGTCGTCAGTTATTTCGCCGCATGACGGCGGTTGATCCACCAGTTTGACTCGTCTAACAGTTGCCTCGCCCGCATGTCGGCGGTTAATTCCTAGCTATGCCGCCTATGACAGAGGTCGGTTGACCACAACCCCCAATGCCATCGGCTCACCAGTCTCCTGCCCCCTCTTCTCCTCAATGCGATTTACGTTCAGTCATCCTATGTGCGTTCAGCAGCACAGCCCCTCAAATGGCACGATGCTCGCCAATTCCGACCTTATTTCGCCCTTATTTTACAAGCAGATTACAACTGATTAACATTACGTCTACATCGATTGACACCATGGGACAAAAGTCATACGATGAAATCAACAGCAATAATAAACCGTTTTCATAGACAAGTTCCATCGCCCCATTGCTTGTCCTGTAGCACTCCACGCTACATCTCATCTTCAGCCAGGAGGGATCTGCATGAACACCACGATTCTGTCCCCTGTGCCGCTGGATGGAGGCTTCTCCCCGGTTCCCCAGCCGGTGCTGCAGCCTCATCCGGGAAGGCGGCCTGAGCCTGCCTCTGAGCTGGCGCGCACTAGGCACATCGCCATAGCCGTCGTGTCGTCTTTTGTCGTATTTATACTGTTTGCGCTGGTTGCCTTTCACGGTTATGTCGCCTGGATGCTGGCCTATCCATATGTGGCTCCGCTCACCTCCAATCCGATGCTTGCCAAAAATTTACCTTATCATGATGTGCAGTTCAGCAGTGCCAGCGGCAAGACGACTGTCGATGGCTGGTATATTCCTGCTGCAGACACCTCAGCAAAGACCGTTATTTTCAGCCATGGCTACGGTGCGAACCGGGAGGAAACCTGGGTGCCGATGTATGAGCTGGCCGAGCTGCTGCATCGCTTGAAGTATAACGTGCTTATGTTTGATTACGGCTACGCCTCCGCTGCTCACAAGTCCCCTGCTACAGGAGGGCAGGAGGAATCCCAGCAGCTACTGGCAGCTATTCAATATGCACGCAGTGCGGGCGCTCAAGAGGTTGTCGTCTGGGGCTTCTCGATGGGGGCCGGGACAGCGTTACAGACAGCATTGCAGACTAATCAGATCGATGCGATGATTCTGGACAGCACCTTCCTGCCTGATCCAGACACATTGTTCTATAATGTTCAGCAGATCATTGACCTGCCACGCTACCCCTCCCTGGCGTTGATCAACAAGCTGCTGCCGCTGTGGACCAACACGAGTCTCGATGCGATACCAGCCGCACAGGTCAAGCAGAATGCTTACTCGATTCCGATCTATATGATTCATGGCACAGCAGATTCCAAAGCTCCAGTAGCTGTCGCAGAGCAGATATTCGGCGCGCAGCGCAATCCGTTATCTCGCTCCTGGATTGTGCAGGAAGGGCAGCATGAGCTGTTATATCGGGCGCATCCGAAGGAATATATTCAGCGGGCAGCAGTTTTTCTCAGCCAGGTCGAATCGGAAGCTGCCCGTTCAACCCAGCAACCTGGCTGATCATACAGGATTAAATTTCCAATAGCACGACATAGGCTTCGATGATACCGAATACATCTGTAAAGATGCTATACGATCAGAAGGGAGCGTAAGTCGTGCTATATATTTATGGAAAGCAGATGCCGTTGCGCTGGCTGGAGGAAATTGTACGTTGGAAGACCGAGGAGGCTGGACATACCGATCTTATCAGGCAGGCTACGGATGGCCTAGAGCCGGAATATAACCAGTTGATGCAGGAATGGCAGCATGTATTCACGGCAACCGAGCAGGGAGCTGCACAGTGGCTTAGCCAGTTGTCTCAGGCACAGCACACCCAACCGTTGCCAGCCGAGTCTCTGGAACGGATTCAAGAGCTGGTTCACGCCTCGATGGCTCAGACAAGACAATTCGCCTTGCATCTGGATGCCATCCTTCAACAGAGCGCAGCGAACCGTTATTCCCCTGTGGCAGTAGCCCTTCTCCGGCATGTTAGCGATACATCGTATCGGTACCTCCAGAAATTAGACAGCGGGAAGCTCCTGCTCGATGACTGGCGAACCGACATTGCGCCTGGTGCCGATGCCGTTCCGATCGGCGGGCATACACTGCCCCCTCTTCCGTACGCCTACAATGCGCTGGAGCCCTATATTGATGAAGAAACGATGCGTATCCATCATGATATTCTCCATCAAAATTATGTCACGAACCTGAACAAGGCAGAGAAGGAGCTGGAGAAGGCCCGCAAGACAGGAAATTTTGATCTGGTCAAGCATTGGGAGCGGGAGCTTGCATTTAACGGGGCCGGACATTATCTGCATACCCTGTTCTGGGAGACGATGTCGCCCCAAGGCGGCGGCGCTGCTACGGGAGCGATCGGTGAGCAGATCATTCGGGATTTTGGCAGCTATGAAGGGTTCAAGAAGCAATTCAGCCAAGCTGCAGAGAAGGTCGAGGGCGGCGGGTGGACCATCCTTGTCTGGAGCCCGCGCAGCCACCGTCTGGAAATACTCCAGGCAGAGAAGCACCAGAACCTGTCCCAGTGGGATGTCATTCCGCTGCTGCCGCTGGATGTGTGGGAGCATGCCTACTTTCTCAAGCATCAGAGCAAACGAGCCGACTACATTAAGGACTGGTGGAATGTGGTCAACTGGCCGTATGTTAACGAGAGGTTTTTGCAAGCCAGTCAACTGCGGTGGACGCCCTACTAAGGACACTGTACAGAATTTAGCACTTATACAGCTACGACAGCGGCAACGAACAACAAGGCTGCTTCACAGCCAGCACAGCGCCGGCAGAAGCAGCCTTGTTACGCGGGCGATTGCCCTATTCTCTCTCGTCTTATTGCTTCAGCAGCGACATGAATTCAGAGCGCAGCGCAGCGTTCGTGCGGAATTCGCCACGTACCGCCGACGTTATCGTCATGCTGCCTGACTTCTTCACACCGCGTGAACACATGCACAGATGCTCCCCCTCCACGACGACCATCACGCCGTGCGGATGGAGTACCTCCTCCATAATATCAGCAAGCTGAGACGTAATGCGCTCTTGCACCTGCAGCCGTCGGGTGATCGCATCCACCAGGCGCGCCAGCTTGCTCAGACCCGCAATCTTGCCGCTCGGGATATAACCGATATGAGCCTTACCGAAGAACGGCGCCATGTGGTGCTCGCATTGGCTATAGTAGACAATGTCCTTGACGATGACAAGCTCCTCATGCTGCTCATCAAAGGTTACACCGAGCACCTCGCGCGGATCAACGTCATAGCCCGCGAAGATTTCCTCATACATTCGGGTCACGCGAGCAGGTGTTTCCAGTAGCCCTTCGCGTTCGACATCCTCGCCAACCAGCTTCAAAATCTCTTTCACATGATATTCCAGCTTGTCCCGGTTAGCGGCAACATTGGAATTAAGATAATCTTTCTTACCAGCCAACTTCGTGACCTCCTAATGAGCAGACACTATTTGCGGCGCTGTTGATTTTTCATCATTTGCTGGGCACGCTGCATCTGCTGCTTGTTCATATTATATCCCATCTGCTTGGCCATCTTCTGCAGCATCTCCGGATCGCTCTGCATCTTCTCCAATTGCTTGCGGAGATAGAAGACACCGATGAAGAAGCCGCCTACAAGGCCCAATATGAGCGTTACAATCGGAATTGCAATATTCCAAAACATGCGTGAAATCAACCTCCGTCTATAATGAATGCACCTTATCATACCATGCATCGGCAGGTAGTTTCCAGTTGCATGCCCATAATAATGACAATCAGGCGTGCCCCTTCCCCTGCGCAGCATCCTCTGGTGCACTGTTAACCTGCTGCAGTGCGCGGCGAATCATTGCCAGCGCCTCTTCATCCATCTCCCTGCCCGCGGCCTGCTCAAGCGCCCTTAGCGCCTCTGGGGTTCCGATTCGTCCGAGCGCCCAGCCCGCTGTACCTCGCAGCACAGGCCTTGGATCTTGCAGAAGCACGCTAATCAGATCCGGTACAGCGCTCTCCTCGCGGAAATTGCCGAGGGCGATCACCGCATTGCGCTGGATCGGCTTTTTGCCCCGCCATGCGGAGGAGGTGTGTCCATACTGATGCTTGAACTCCTTATTGCCAATCGTGAGGAGCGGGACAAGCAGCGGCTTGACGACCTCTGGATCAGGCTGGAGCTCAGGCTGATGCGCCCAATTTTTGCCCTTGTTCACCGGACAGACAATCTGACAGGTATCGCAGCCGTAGAGACGATTGCCGATCTTGCGCATGACCTGATCTTCCACAAAGCCTTTGGTTTGGGTAATAAATGAAATGCACAAGCTGCTGTTGAGCTGCCCGGGACCTACTAACGCCCCTGTTGGACAAGCATCGATACATTTGGTACAACTACCGCACTGATCCGTTATCGGAGTATCCGGCGGCAGCGGCAGATTCGTCAGCATCTCTCCCAGATAGACCCAGGAACCGAATTCCGGAGTAATAATGCAGCAATTTTTGGCGCTCCAGCCGATGCCGGCACGCTCCGCGACGGCCCTGTCGGATAGCGCCCCCGTATCGACCATGTTCTCGGTGCGCACCTCTGGCACACGCTCGCGCAGCCAGCGCTCCAGCCGTTCCATCCGGTCGCGCAGCACCTTATGGTAATCCTCGCCCCACGAGGCCCGCGCTAATATCCCACGCCGTGCTCCCGGCTCTGACTTGGGTGCATTGCTCAGCTTGGAAGGATAGGCGATCGCAATCGAGATCATAGATTGCGGCCTGTCGAACAACAAGGACGGGTCTGTCCGCTTATCCAGATCCGGCTCCTCGAAGCCGGACTCGTAGCCCAGCTCCCGATGACGCAGCAACCGATCCTTGAGCGCAACGAACGGTTCACAGGAAGCAATACCCAGTTTGTCAATGCCCAACTCCGGCAGCGCCGCAAGCAGCTCACGCTTCAGTTCGGCATAGAACCGACTATCCCCTGCTGTATCCACGTCCATCTTGTCCTCCTTATCTGTACCGGCCTAGAGCCGCTTCATATCCGTGATCGGCCATAATATGAAATCTGCGCGACCCTTGATCATGCCCTCCGCCACGGTGCCAAACGCACGGCTGTCCCGGCTCGCTCCGGCATGCCGATTATCGCCCATAATGAAGTAGCTCCCCGGCTCCACCGTTAACGGGCCATAATCGTTGTCCTCAATATCCAGGTCTGTGTACGGCTCCACGAGCTGCTCGCCATTCAAGTACAGCCGCTTGCCGCGAATTTCAATCCTGTCGCCAGGCACAGCGATCACCCGTTTGACCAAAAATTCAGACTTTTTCAATTCATGCTCCGGGTCTTCGACAATGACGACATCCCCCCGCTCAGGCGAACCAAGAAGGTAGACCACTTTGTTCACAAACAACCACTCGGCATCCTGAAGCGTAGGCTCCATCGATTGTCCCTTGACTGTGGACAGATTGAATACGAAGGTATGAAGTAAAAATACAATCACCAGTGCAATCGCAAATGTTTTCAACCAGTCCAGCAGTTCCTTTGCCCAGGGTGGACGACTCATACTATCCCTCTTCTTCCCTGTTTTTCCATTCATCAAAATAACGATATACCAGCTCATCCTGAAATGGCGCTTTCTGCCCCCGTACCCTTCCAATCAGGCGTGACAGGCCTTCAGATACCTTATCCTGCACGATGCCTGGATAATGGTACAGGAGCTTATGTGCTTCGTACTCCTCACGATCGACGACATGCATCGAGCCATCCCAGGTGCGGATGACATCCAGATCATAGTCAATATACGTCAGCACCCCTTCATACAGATAGGGCGGAGAGGCGACATTGCAATAATAGCGGATGCCAGCGTCCTCGATGAGCGCAACCACATTGAACCATTGCCCCGGAATAAAGAAGGAGACCGCTGGCACCTTGCTTACCCACACCTTACGATCCGACTCCTGGATCGGCGTCTGCTGATTAATGAGCACAATCATGGATTCAGAGACATGTGCCGCATCTAGCCGGGATGGAGGCACCAGCCAATTTTGGAGCCACATCCGATGCAGATGGCCGTCATGCTTGAAGCTTTTTATAATACACGGCTGATAGGTCATATCCATATGAGGCTCCTAGTTCGATTTCGATTACAAGCGCAGATGGCTATGCCTGCACGAAGGGCTGCTCCAAAAGAAGGAGAAACGGCTGGCGCTGTGCTAGATCCGTGAGCGCCACCCGTTTCATGTTAGAAAGAAGCTTCATCTTCGCACCGCATTCGTATCCGCTCAGCAGCTTGTTAGCAGCTTAGCCGCAGCCAAGGCAACTCTGCCCGTTGAGCTTGTACAAGCCTGATTAGCCTGCAACGATGCTTAGCTTTTGAATGGAACGCAAAAAATCCTTCGCGGCAAAGCCCATCGACTCATACCAAGACAAAATCGGCTCGTTATGCTCGTCCGCCGTAATCATGATCTTGGTCACGTTGCGCTGTGCAAAGCGCTGGCGCAGACCCGCGATCAATTCCTTGCCAATGCCTTGACGCTGGTATTCCCGATGTACCGCGACACGGTAGTAATAGCCCTTATTATTGTCAATTGTGCCAATAATCATGCCGACAATCTGATCATTCATGCTGGCTACGAGTACAAGCTCGCTGTCCCAGGACAATTGTCTGGCAAAGGCCTCCATCGTTTGTTCGTAACATTCCTCAGTAAGTACAGACTCAAGCAACTGGGTGACTGGCCGATAATCGGATAGTTGAAAAGAACGAACGTGCATCATAAGATCCCCTCTAACGTAAGACTTTTGAAGCATGAATTGTTGCCTGGCAGCATGCATTGCAACCTGCGCTACAATGCTCCGGCTCCTCGGACAGTCTCAGGCAGCCTGTCCTCCCTGACTCTCCCACAATAACGGCCTGACCCCTTCACTGCGCACTACCATACAGTCTGGCAGCGCGAGCTCCCTTAAGGCCAGCGCAAATGGCTGCCCTCCGTCTTAGCCGTGGCAGCGGTACTTGCTTACACTACAAAACCTACACATACCCTTAGAATTTAAAAAATACGACATAAGTTTACGAAATCCTTCTTTTTTCGTAACAAAAATTGATGATTTCTCATTTTTCCTCGTATTGCTATTATAGTCGCTTTTATTCGCTTTGTATATTGCAGCTTATTGCCATATTATAGCGGTTTGCGATAGCATTGCATAGTTCTTCCTGTTTCATGGCACACTATGGCGGGTAGATGGTTTCATGACACCAACCTCTGATTTGTAAAGCTGCAGTTTACTTTATAAACATAATTGTTGCTTTATTATCAAATGAAGAGGTATAATTGGGATTGAATAACTACATAATTGATTGGGAGGTTTTAATAATCATGGCACATCAATTACCTGCACTTCCTTATGCAACTGACGCTCTTGAACCACATATTGACGCAACAACGATGGAAATTCATCATGGGCGTCACCATAACGCATATGTAACCAACCTCAACGCAGCACTGGAATCCGCTCCTGAGCTGCAAGGCAAATCCATTAACGAGCTGATCGCTGATCTGGCGAGCGTTCCTGAGGCGATCCGTACAGCGGTTCGCAACAATGGCGGCGGACATGCGAACCATTCCCTGTTCTGGGAAACAATCGGCCCCAATGGTGGCGGCGCTCCTGAAGGCGCACTGGCAGCAGCAATCGACAGCGAGCTGGGCGGCCTCGACAAGTTCAAGGAAGACTTCGCCAAAGCAGCAGCAACTCGCTTCGGCAGCGGCTGGGCATTCCTGGCGGTATCCAAGGACGGCAAGCTGAAAGTATACAGCCTGCCGAACCAAGACAGTCCGATTATGGAAGGCGAGACCCCGATCCTCGGCCTGGACGTATGGGAGCATGCCTACTACTTGAAATATCAAAACAAACGCCCGGATTATATCGCTGCATTCTGGAATGTAGTGAACTGGGCTGAAGTGGGCAAGCGCTACGAAGCTGCTGTGAAGTAAGCTCGCGTTGACCACAGATATAATACAAGCCCCCGCGAGGCAGCTTTTGCATAGAGCTGCCTCGCGGGGGCTTTCTTCATGGCAGATCAGGCGGTACCCGCATAGGAATCATTCTCCCCCACGCACCTGCCATCTAACGTTATGACTGCTGCTCCCAATAGCTGTTCAGAATGCGCAGGAATACATTGGGGAAGGCCAGCTCATCCATGTCCTCCCTGCTAATCCAGCGATAGCCCTCCGGCAACTGCTGCTGGCGCTCCTCCTGCAGCTCCTCGGCCTCTACTTCGGTCCATGTCCCTGTTGCAATCCCCGCAGCAGCCGTTAGCGCTTCGTCTGGGAGCCCAGAAGCCCTTCCAGTGTATGCCCAGCTACCTGCGTCCTCCGGGCCTGGATACTCTCCGTCAAGCCGGTGCAGCGTATAGCTGGATGGCGCCTCGCTCGCCAGCATCTCACCGCGAGCGGTTACCTCATAGCTATGCTCAAGCCGTTGCCGTTCTTCCTCCTCCAGCACAAAGCCGAACTCACAGCGGTATATATCGAGCTTCCATATGATATGGCTGAACACATGCTCTGCCTCCATCCAGTGTGCCAGCGGCCTTGCAAGCAGCCGCGACTCCACCGCCAGCGCCAGTCCAAGCCGCTCCATCCGCAGCACCTCTTGCTCTGGCAGAGCATCCGTGTGCTCCTGCGGACGATTCGTCCGCACCGTGCGCTTGCGGCCGCGAGCCGGCTTGCTCTCTGCACCGGCCGCTCCATCCAGCACATGGGGCAGCTCCCACATCCGTGCCAGCAGCCCGCTTGCGGGTCGCTGCCTGACGAGCACCTTGCCTGTCTGGCTGCCGCTCCCCTCCACAATCGCCGCCAGCCGTCGCTCCTCTCGCGGAGGCTTGGCCTTCGTCTTGATCGGCAGCACCAGCTCCTTGCCAGCAAGCCGCCCCGCACAATGCTCCATAACCGGGCAGGTCAGGCAGCCTGGCGATTTGGGCGTGCAGACGAGCGCCCCAAGCTCCATGAGCGCCTGATTGAAGTCGCCCGCGTGACCGTCGGGAATGAGCGATACCGCCAGCTTCTCAAGCTGGATGCGCGTCTTGTTCTTCGCAATGTCATCCTCCAAGCAGAAGTATCGGGACAGCACCCGCATCACATTGCCATCTACAGCAGGCTCTGCCCTATTGAACGCAATGCTCATAACGGCTCCGCGCGTATAAGGTCCGATCCCCTTGAGGCCAGCCACTGCCTCCGCATCATCCGGGATGACGCCGCCATAGCGCTCCACAACCTCCTGCGCTCCAGCCTGCAGATTGCGAGCACGCGAATAGTAGCCTAGTCCCTCCCAGCATTTGAGCACCTCTTCCTCAGGCGCCGCTGCCAGTGCAGCGACAGTCGGGAAGCGCGCCATGAACCGCTCATAATATGGAATGACAGTATCCACTCTCGTCTGCTGCAGCATAATCTCTGATACCCACACCCGATAGGGGTCACGGTTTTGCCGCCATGGCAGCGTGCGCTTGTGGATATGAAACCAGGACAGCAGCTCCTGGCTAAAAAAAATTTTGGCATCCATCATATAACATTCCCTTTATTGTGATTGACACGTTCAGATCATCTTTAATCGGTATTCTTTCTGTACAGCTTGCGGTAGCGGCTAGGTGTCAAGCCCGTCTGCTGCTTGAACAGACGGGACAGATAATGATTTTGCAAGCCTACCTGCTTGGCAATATCGGCAACCTGCACATCCGAGTCCTTCAGCAATGCCTTGGCTCGCTCCAGTCGGCGATTATTAACATATTGGATCGGCGAAACACCTATATTGGCTCGAAAAAAATCAATAAAATAATTCGGATGGAGACAAGCAATCCGTGCCAGCTCCTCGATATGAATTGACTGGTCAAGCTGAGCTTCAATGTAATCAAGCACCAGATTCAGTTGACCCGCCTCCGATCCATACCCCAGCTCATCCATGTTCATATCCGGGCTTTCCAGGTAGCAGGCCAGCAGTTCTAGCAGAGCGCTTCTCACCCTCAGCATGTTGGGGACTTTAGTCGATTGCTGAGCTTGAATCATTTTTTGAAACAGCTCGATCGCCTGGCCACTGTCCTGCAGCCGGACGCGATAGGGCATGTTCATCGTCTTGAAAAAAAGCTCGTTGCCCACAAAGCCGCGAAGGTTGCCGATAAATAGCTGCAGATCGCCTGTAGTAGAGACCGCTTTCTGTTGCATCCCGGCAGGCACAAGCATTAATTGTCCTGGTCTGATGACGTGGCTCACCTTATCCAGCACAATAGTCGCTTCCCCCTGTCCCACCAGAACAAAGCGGCAAAAATCAGGGCATCCCCAATCCTCCTCCCAGCCAGAAGAGGCTTGAATGCAGACAGCCGTTACATTGTCTACTTCAAACTGCTGGAATAAGCCCTTCATTATTTGTCTGTACGTTGTTGTCATTGAGCCTCCCCATAACGAGTATTTGGTGTACTGCTCAGCCGGCATCGCCCTAAGCAACATGGGATCAGTCGCGCTCCTGCCTTTGCTCCACAATGGCGAAGGCAGAGGCCAGCGAACGTTCATGTGTAATGCTCACATGAAGACAGGTCGTCCGGGGCGAGAGTCCGAGCCGCTCCCATGCCCCTGCCGATAATTGAATGCACGGTTTCCCTTTATCATCGGGCCATACCTCTATATCTGTAAAGCTAATTATTTTACCAATTCCGCAGCCCAGCGCCTTGGCCACCGCCTCCTTGGCGGCAAAGCGTCCGGCGACAAATTCTGCAAGCCGCCCCTCCTTGCTGCGCGCATGCTCACGTTCGCGAGCGGTAAGGATGCGCTCCAGAAAGCGCTGTGCCTTGGAGCCTGCCAATACGGATCGAAAGCGATCCACCTCCGCCAAATCATGGCCGATCCCGCCAATCACTCAAGCTTCCCCCATTCTTCCCGCAGTGCATATTATTGCTGCGAAAGCTGCAACATCGTATTACATCTTATTAGTAAATAAGAGAACCCCTGGGGGCTCCCAGAGGTTTTAAATGCCTGGTATCGGCGCTCTCTTATGCTCAGTTCGCAAATAATGCTTCTCCAGCTTCTCACGAAGGGCAGGATCAATCTCCTTCCCTTCGAGATAATCGCTGTTATCCTCGTAGCTGATACCCAGCTCATTCTCGTCGGTCTGACCTTCCCATAACCCAGCCGTGGGCGCCTTATACAGCACACTATCCGGCACACCGAGGCGTGCAGCAAGCTGGCGCACCTGACGTTTATTCAGTGAAGATAGCGGCGTCACATCGACTGCGCCGTCGCCCCACTTCGTATAGAAGCCAGTGATCGCCTCCGAAGCATGGTCGGTTCCAACAACAATCAGATTATAGTCAAATGCAAGGGCATACTGCACAACCATCCGTGTACGAGCCTTCACGTTGCCCTTGCCGCCACGGCTAATATGGCGCGGCGTTCCCAGCGTCTTGAAGCCATGCTCCACTTCCAGCACGATTTCAGTGACGGCATCCTCAATATTGGTTTCTACGACATGCTTCAGATCGAATGCCTTGGCGACAGCGTAGCTGTCATGAATGTCCTCCTGTGTGCCGTAAGGCTGGAACACACCCAACGTCATGTACTCCTTACCGGACTCCGCAGACAGCTCATCGGTCGCCAGCTTGCACAAGCCGGCGGCAACTGCGCTATCGATTCCTCCGCTGATTGCAATGAGCAGGCCGGTCGCCCCCGCATCGCGCACGTAGCTCTTCAGGAAATCGACCCGTCTGCGAATCTCGTCATCCGCATCGATCTGCGGCTTCACACCAAGCCGCTTAATAATCTCTTGTTGTAAGCTCATAAGCGGCCTCTTAATTGCAGTAGCGATCGAAGGCCGCAGTCAAGTCCTCTGCAATCTCCGAAGCCGAACGATTCTCAATCTGGTGACGTTCAATAAAGTGGACAAGCTGTCCATCCTTCATCAAGGCAATGGATGGCGACGAAGGCGGATATGGAGCAAAATACTCGCGCGCTTGCGCAGTCGCTTCCTTATCCTGCCCGGCGAACACAGTGAACAGATGATCCGGCTTATTCCCATGCTGCAGCGCAGCAGCAACGCCCGGACGGCATTGCCCAGCCGCACAGCCGCATACAGAATTGACGACCACTAATGCTGTTCCTTCCGCCTGCGGCAGCTTCTGTTCTACCTCCTCAGCTGTGCGAAGCTCTGTAATTCCAAGACGTGTCAGCTCATCCCTCATCGGCTGCACCATATCCAACATATATCGTTCAAAAGACATCGACATATCCCACACTCCCTGCAATAGTTTTAAAAATTTTCCACAAATATGGATTTTAAATCATTCTTAGATTTTAATTATTATTATACTCTTCAACAAAGATGAAAGCAAAGCAAAAAACCGCCTGCCAGAATGGGCAAGCGGTCAGAGGATGCTACGTAGATGGACGGTTCGGTCCATCCAGCTTCTTGTCGAAGCCGGCCTGCTCCGGCTGTTTGCCGGCAGGGGCGGCCTTTTTCTCCTGAGCGAGCTCGTTAGGTCTGCCCGGATTAGATGTACGCAATTATATCGCCTCCCTTGCGCCTATTATGCGCCCTTGATGGGCAAGCTATGCTACTTGCTTTATCCCCTCCTTGCCTTTTAGGACACTTGGAAGGACACCGTAAATGTCGTGCCCTCGCCCTCCTGTGACGTCACATCAATCTGACCTTGATGACGCTCAACGATGCTCAGGCATAACGGCAAGCCAAGCCCGGTTCCTCTCGTCTTCGTCGTGTAGAACGGCTCGAACAGCCGTTCCATCTTCTCCCGCGGAATACCGCAGCCATTATCTGCCACCATCAGTTGCACCATATTCGGACGAGTGCGAGTACGAAGGCTCAGCAATCCGTCATTGCCCATCGCCTCCATGGCGTTGCGTGCCAGATTCAATATCAACTGCTTAATTTCCTTGTCATTCAGCTCCAGCAGCGGAAGCCGCTCATCCAGCTCCACCTCGATGGTCTGCCCTCGCAGATTAGCATCCGCCCAGAGCAATTGCACCAGTTCATTCACAATATCATTAAGCGAGGTCTTCTCCTTATGGACGACCCGATTTTGTGCAAGAGATAGAAAATCACTAATAATCGCATTAGCCCGATCCAGCTCTTCCATTACGATGCGGAAATATTCCCGCTGATGCTCCGGGCTCCGCTCCTTCATCAATTGGATGAAGCCGCGGATGACCGCCATCGGATTGCGAATTTCATGCGTAATGCTCGCCGCCATCTGACCAACAAGACTAAGCCGCTCCATCCGTCCAAACTCATCCCTTAACTGGGATATTTCCGTTATGTCATGTGACAGCAGCGTAGCGCCGATGATCTCCTGGCTTTGCAGATCGCGGACACTAAAGCCTGTAATTATGTATGTTCTACTGCCGATCTCCACGACTTGAGAGGCTGCCTCGCCGCCATCCAGCGCATTAGACAGCAGCTTGCCCGGAGGCTCCTCCAAAAAGGTATCGCTGAGCTGGGCAATCGGCTGGCTGATCAGTTCCGACGGCTCCCTGGCATTCCGATTCCCACTCACAGCCTCCAGTGCCAGATCATTCAGATGAGTCACGATGCCCCTGGCATCGACGATGACGACTCCCATGGGAATCATGTCAATAAACTGTTGAAGCTTCTGCACCTCATTACGGTAATTGGTAGACATATGCCGCAATTGATACTGCAACTGCTGCTTCTCTATCACACTCTCGATCAAACCGACCGAAATCCATATCAGCAGCAGGAATCCGATACAGGATAGCAGCAGCAGCCCAATATACTGATCATCCCTAACTATCCCGCTCTGCACAACCTTGATGGAGTGCAGCCCCTGATAGATGATTAGCAGGACACTCCCAAGAGCCGTAACCAGCTTGAGCTTGTCCGCCTTTTCCTTATACTTAAACCTGGGGGTCGCGATCAGGATCAATGGGGTAGCTACAAACAACATGCCGATAAATCGCAAATAATCCCAATAATCAGAAATCAGTACTGCCAAAACTGCGAGGTTGGAGACTGTGATCGCCACCGCCACCGGAAACCCGCCGTACAGGGCACCCAATAGCAAAGGTACCATATGAAAGCCTGTATGATACTCCTCAATGTCTTCCACGGAAACGAGCATACCCAGCAGCATGGCGACCAGACAGAACCCGCCTAGAAACATCGGAATGCCTCTCGACCTTTCCAGCCGATTGAACCACATTTGGAAAATGAAAACCGGCATTAACGCGATCATCACCTGCAACAGTACATCCTTCCACACGAAATAACGGTCTCCTCCTTTCAATTTGTAAAATCCTGCTAATACCGATTAAAGCATACGTAACGATATTTGACAATAATCGAAGCGTCGAGCGTTATCCGTTATCATTTTATATAACCATGCCGCCCCGTGTCAGAATGTGTAGAAATGTGTTGCCAGCATAGCCTCTGCACAAGAGGAAGGCGGCACCGCCGTCATCCAGCAGCCCGCCTCTGCAGCCTTACTGTTCTGCCACTTGATCCAACCATTTCAGCAACGCGCCGAAGAGCTCCTCCTTGCGTTCGGAATGGTGGAGCTCATGCTGCGGGCAAGCAACGGAGATGAAGGTACAGCCCGGAGCCGTCTGTGCCATCATGTGGCTAGCCGCATGCGAGGTAATATAATCTTGATTCCCATGGACCAACAACAGCGGCACCTGAAGCTGTGCGGCATGGCGCAGCATCCATTCGCCCTCCTGATACAGCGAGAAGAACATGCGCGCCGAGATGCGATCATGTGACAGCTCATCCGCCATAATATTCTCCTTCAGGCCTTGCGCGCGCGCTACCTCCCGCAGCCCTGTCGACAAGGAGAAGGAGGGCCACATCCGCGACATCAGCCCGCCCGCCCACAGCTTGGGAGCCGGCGGCTCGAATGCCAGACGCAGCCAAGGACTGGTCAATATTACCCCTGCAATCGCCGGCTGGCGCCTCAGTGCACAACTGAGTGCTACGTTTCCTCCCATGCTATGACCATACAAGAAGCGAGGTACGTGAGGCTGCTGCTCCTCCGCCAGCTTGACCAGCGCCACAGCATCCTCTGTAAGCAGTGACACCTCGGCATGGCCGCGCTTGCCACCCGATCGCCCATGCCCGCGCTGATCATGCGCCATCACCATCCAGCCCGCCGCTGTCAATACCTCGGCAACACCATGGTAGCGCCCGCTATGCTCGCCCATACCATGTACGAGGCAGACGACTCCGCGTATGTCTATGCCCTGCGGCAGCCATTGCTGCGCATAGAGCAGCTGCCCGTCTGCCGTTGCCAGCTCCAACTCCTGATGCTGCATCTGCAGCTCACCTCCAACGTTCCTTCATGTAGCTCTCCAGCTCATCAAGACCGCGAATGACCGCCTCTGGCGTCACCTCGGCTGGCGGCAGCTCCTTGCCCCCGCGGTTAAACCAGATCGCCCGCATGCCGGCTGCGATCGGGCCAGCCACATCATTTTGCCAGGAATCCCCGACGAACAACACTTGATCTGGCTCACACGCCATTGAAGCCGCTGCATGCAGATAAGCTTCTCGCGCTGGCTTGGCTAATCCCATCTCCTCAGAGGTAAACACATTGTCCTCCGTGAACAGCGTTCCCAGCCCCATCCGATACAGCTTATCGTGCTGATCCCGGAACGTGCCATTCGTCAGAATCGCCAGGCTCCACTGCTTGCTCCACTGCTGCAGCCGCTCCACAAGATGGGGGTCATGAGGAATATATGCAGCACGGACTGTCCGAAACCACTGCTCGAACGCATCCGATTCCTCCGCGCCAACCGACAGACCGAACTCCCCCAGCGTTTTGACGAATCTCATCAGCCGGAATTCCTTTCCATTAATGGTGCCATCCATCCACAGCTCATGAAGCTCCTGGTCGTACTTCATAAAGACAGGAAACAGCCGTTCCATCCCGATGTCCTTCGTAAGAGGAAAGGATGCGAACGCTTCATACATGCTCTTGCCCCAATAATCGTCCATATGCAACAACGTATCGTCCAGATCAAACAACAGCAATTTCACTTCATTCATCGCTTGCCCTCACCTATGTCTAGATAGTTTAGTTCCGTCCCCCTAAGCCGCCGCGCATTGCTCAAGCAGGCGCAGCCAGCGAAGGGCCGCTCAACACGGTATACTTAACGTTTACCACGAATGCCAAGCGGTGTAAACTAAAAGAATGAAAATGTGAAAGGCATAGGGATAACCATGAATTATGATGTCATTATTATCGGCGGCGGGCCTTCAGGACTGATGAGCGCGATCGCCGCCAGCGCGCAAGGCGCTAGGACGCTACTGCTCGACAAGGGCGACAAGCTGGGACGCAAGCTAGGCATATCAGGCGGAGGGCGGTGCAACGTCACGAACGCCAAGGAGCTGGATGAGCTGATTCGCCATATACCGGGCAATGGGCGGTTTCTGTACAGTTCGCTGGGTCAATTCGGGAATCGGGATATTATCGCTTTCTTTGAGGGACTGGGCATTAAGCTGAAGGAGGAGGATAATGGCCGGATGTTCCCTGTATCCGACAAGGCAAAGACGGTCGTCGACGCGCTCATCGGTCAGGTCAGGAAGCAGCAGGTCGACATCTGGGTGCGCTCACCGGTCGAGAAGGTGCTATACGATCAGGGGGCTGTGAAAGGCGTGCGGCTGAAATCCGGCCAGATTGTCCATAGCACATGCGTTGTTATCGCCTCCGGTGGCAAGTCGGTGCCGCAGACCGGCTCAACCGGAGATGGCTATCCGTGGGCAGAGCAGGCGGGTCACACCATCACAGAGCTGTTCCCAACAGAGGTACCGCTCACCTCGAACGAGCCGTTCATACAGACCAAGGAGCTGCAGGGGCTGTCGCTGCGGGATGTGGAGCTGTCCGTCTGGAGCGCCAAGGGCAAGAAGATTGTCGGGCACCGTGGCGATATGCTGTTCACCCACTTCGGCCTGTCCGGGCCGATTGCTCTGCGTTGCAGCCAGTTCGTAGGGAAGGAATTGAAGAAGTCAGGGGAGAGGAACGTTATCGTCGCCATCGATCTGATGCCGGATTACAGCCGCGATGAGGTCGGTCAGGAAACACTGCGGATGATTCGGGAGGAACCGAAGAAGGCAGTGAAAAATGTACTCAAAAACGCGCTGCCCGAGCGTCTGGTTCCGTTGCTGCTGGCTCGCGCCGGACTGGACGAGCAGTTGACTTATGACAATGTGCCGCGTGCGAAATGGCAGGAGCTAGCAGGTCTGATCAAGCATTTCCCGGTGCGCGTCTATGGCACGCTGTCGATTGAGGATGCCTTTGTAACAGGGGGCGGCGTGAATCTGAAGGAGATTGATCCGAAGACGATGGCCTCCAGGCGAATGGACGGCTTGTACTTTTGCGGGGAGGTTCTGGACATTCACGGATATACCGGCGGCTACAATATTACGGCTGCCTTCTCGACCGGCTACACAGCCGGGAGGAGCGCCGCGCTCCGCTCTACCAACGCCCATTGACAGTGACAAGGGAACGGGCTGCCGCCAGCGGCTTCTAAACCGCTGGAGACAGCCCGTTCTGGCAGTCGCTATACCTCGAGCACACCGTTGCTCCCGCTCTCTTCCTCCGTCATGACCCAATCCTCATTGACCATATGTGCCGGGATCGAGATCGACACTTGATCCAGCTCATATGCGGTATCGTTCATTTCATAGGCATCGCCAGCCGTTCGCTCCAGCAGACGTCCGCCGTAGGACATAGCAATCTCCAACGCAGAGATCAGATCCCCGCTTTGCAGCGCCAACTGCACATGCCGCTCGCCCACCCGATCCGGCACATAGCCAAGCTCCCTGAGCATGCTCCAGGCAAGGCTCGCGCTATGCGGGTCAGAGAATTCAAATCCAATGCTACCCGATGGATGCAATGTCATCCCCTCTTCCTCTAATCATGAATAGCTATGAATCTAGTCTGCCCGTTTTAACGCCGTTCTATTACTGCTATACCATATCAGCAGTACGATTGCCGGCAGCCATACTACAGCGGCACCGCCCAGCCCCATACCCGCCACAATAGACCAGACGAGGGTAGCAGGAGCAATCATCCAGAATCTGGAGAGCGCTCGTCCTCTTCTGAGTGTCCGTTCCTCCCATTTGAACTGCTTCAGGAGCGGCTCCTCTGTCCAGACCTTCCAATGAAGCGACTGCCAGTACATGCCAAGCAGGATAAAACCCGGGACGACCAGGCAACGGAGCAGCGGCGGCAGCGCCAGCAACGCGAGAGAGGATAAGCTGATAAACCCTACCCAAGTCCACAACTTGTCGCCGCTGCGAATAAATGCCTTTATCCGCAGCTCCGCCAGCACCGCCCCGCCGTCCTGCGACTTGAATAATCGCCCAGATCGTGGAAAAAACAATGGGCGCTTCATCTTGATCAGCGGCTGCCTGTTCTCTACAACCTGGCTCATGAGCAGGCTTGTGCTGAACAAGCGGGCGCTACGCTCGGCCAGCATGTCAAGCTCGAAGCTGCCCCGGGAACGAAGACGCGAGCGGACAACAGCGACTAATAGGGGTACGACGACCAGCAAGGCTCCTGCCTGCCACATCGGCTGGTACGCCAGGACTGCAAGCGGCACAGCATAGATAGCTCCTAGCAGCGCCTGAACCATGAGTACGGCTAGCTTGCTCCGCCAGCCACGCCGTCCCTCCAGCCACTGACGCTGCGCCACCTTCACTAGCAGGGATACCAGCACCGTGTACAGCCAGCACCAGAGCAGCGATGCTGCTGACAGCTCCAGCACCCCAGTTAGGAACGGAAACAGAAGTCCCAGCACTAGCGCATAGAGGATCGCATCGGTCAGAGCCGTGTAGACCATGCCCCAGCCTCTCAGTCTATTGATCCAGCCCGGACGTTGCAGCAAAAATAGCTTGTCAGCCTCCTCGACAAAGGCCCGCAACGGACTAAGCAGCATATACAAGAACAGCAGTACCGGCAACATCGTCCATGGAACCTGCAGCGACCAGGCTGGAAGCTGATCCAGCCATTCTATATACAGCCCGCCACCAATGACCAGCGCCGGCACGATCAGGTACAGGCATACCGTCCAGTCCAGTGCTTGCTTCCATACCTTGTACTGCTCGGCATAGTACCGTCTCAGCCGCAGCAGAGACAGCCGATCTGGCGTCAGCATCTCCTGTCTTCCTCCTGCTCCTGCCATCAGGTCAGCCTCCGAAAACACTCGAACAAACTCGCATCGCTGCTGCTGCCTGCCTGTACACGCACCTCATCCAGTCCCCCCTGCGCGACGACCGTCCCGTCATTAATTAAGATGAACCCCTGACAGATCCGCTCCGCCGTATCCAGTACATGCGTGCACATCAGCACCCCGGCTCCTCTCACCCGTTCCGCCTCCAGCAGCTCCAGAAAATCCCCGGTCGCCCGCGGGTCCAGGCCAACGAATGGCTCGTCCACAATATAGACATCCGGCTCCAGCAGGAAGCCGATAATCAACATCAGCTTCTGCTGCATGCCTTTTGAGAATTTGACCGGATAATGATGTCGCTCGCCGGACAGCCGGAAGCGTTCGAGCAGCTCCAGTGCCCGCTCCTCGAATTGCTCCTCACGTATCCCGTATGCGGAGGCGGCTAATCTCAGATGCTCCCACAGTGTAAAATGTTCATACAACACCGGCTGCTCCGGCACATATGCATAGCGGCGGTTCGCGCCCCCCAACTCTATCTCGCCTTGGAGATAAGGCATCAAACCGAGGATCGACTTGATCGTTGTGCTCTTGCCCGCGCCATTGGGTCCGATCAGGCCGATCAGCTCTCCGCTCTGCACCTGGAGCTGGACATTGCGAATAACCGCCTTGCCTTGCTCATATCCTGCCTCCCTAAGGTTCACCGTCAATACGTTGTTGTGCCTGGTTCTATCCATGCTCCCTCTCCTTCTGCTGGTTCAACGTTAGGCTGGTCATTAAATGTCATACTGCTGTCAGTAGCTTGCTTCACCTTGCAGCCTGTTGATGTTGCCATCCTCTGGCTACGGGTGTCTCTTCCACTGGAAACAACGTGCGATATGTTTTTGTTGTTTCAATATTGTAAATCATTTCATAAAGTGATATCATATTTATATTACAAGAATATCATAAATTATGCAAAGGGGTGTTCAGATGAAAGAACGTAAAGCATGGCAGTTCACTGGATACGGAGCCATTATACTGATACTGATCTTGTGGGGGGCCGCTGCCGCTTTGTTTGGAGCCAATATCGACACGTTGAATCCCGGCATTGTAGTGGCTGCCGCGCTGCTCATTGGCGCCGGCGCTCTCCTCTCCTCCGGTCTGACCATCATCCAGCCAAATGAAGCGCAGATCGTGACGTTCTTCGGCAAATATATCGGGACGCTATCACAGGATGGCTTCTGGCTCACTGTCCCGCTATCCAGCCGCAAGAAAATATCGTTGAAGGTCCGCAACTTCAACAGCCATACCTTGAAGGTGAATGATGCCGAAGGGAACCCGATCGAGATTGCCGCAGTGGTCGTCTTCCGAGTCGAGGACACAGCAAGAGCCACGTTTGATGTGGATAATTACGAGCGGTTCGTTGAGATTCAGAGCGAGACGGCCATTCGTCACATCGCCGCCCACTATCCATATGACCAATATTCGGAGGAAGTGAAGCTGACGCTTCGCGGCAACTCGGACGAGGTGGCTGCAGAGCTGCTGAACGAGCTGCAGCAACGACTCATTGTCGCTGGCGTCACGGTGCTAGAGACGAGACTGACACATCTGGCCTACTCGCCGGAGATTGCCAGCGCGATGCTGCAGCGCCAGCAAGCGATGGCGATCGTAGCCGCCAGACAGAAGATTGTGGAGGGTGCAGTAACGATGGTTGACGCTGCGCTGCGCCAATTGAGGGACAAGGGCATTGATCTTGACGGCGAACGGCGTGCAGCCATGGTGAACAATCTGATGGTGGCTATCGTGTCCGAACGGGGCACCACGCCAGTCATCAATACCGGAACCTTGTACAACTAACCGGACGATGGTCAATGGCTAAGGAAAAAAAAGCATTCGCTCTGCGTCTTGACCCCGAGCTGCACCGGGCTATAGAGCAATGGGCAGGAGACGAGTTCCGCAGCGTCAACGCGCATATCGAGTTTCTGCTGCGCGAGGCCGCCCGCAAGGCGGGCCGGCTCAAGCAGCTCTATCCGCCCCCGCAGGAGGACAGTGAATAGAACAGGAGACCGATCAGGTGTCTTCAGACAGCGCAGCACGATGCACCAGAGAGAGATCGCCGCGAGGCATGGGGCTCCGAGGCGTCTGGTTCCAGCGGATAATGCCCGATTGAAGCCATACTGCCGTAGATATTCAAGCGCTCATGGAGGCGCCACGTATAGCCGATTCACGCAGATACAAAAAATGGGGATGTCCAGCCGTCAGCTTCCACTGACCTTCTGGACATCCCCTATTATTGTACATAGCCAGGACTGTAACGTACCTGCTATGCAGCCATAGCGCCTTGCATTCCTGCTAACCCCTCGTTGATGCTGCGTGCCCATAGCATGAAGCCCCAGCCGGCTGAAGACCACGGGATACTTCTGCTATGCGCTTGCAGACTATTTCCTGAACGCGCTCAGCGCCTCGTTCAGCCCGCGCGTCTGTGTGTATACCTGCTGATAGATCGGGAACAGCTTCGCGTAGGTGTCGGCTGCCTCAGGCTGAGGCTCATACGCCGCTCCCTCCTTCACGAACTGAGCCGCGCAGGATTCGAGGCTGTCGAACCAGCCGCAGCCATAGGCTGCCAGCATCGCCGCCCCCATGCCCGGTCCTTGCTCATTCTCGAGGGCGACAACTGTAGCGCCGAAGATATCAGCCTGCATTTGCAGCCAGACCGGATTCTGCGCACCTCCGCCGATGGAGATAATCTTGTCAATCTGTTTGCCTGCCTGGCGCAGCATGTCGACAGATTCATGCAATGAGAACGTAATGCCCTCCATCACTGCCCGCGCAAAATGATCCCGCTTATGCGACCCGTCTACCCCGATAAAGCTGCCGCGAATGACGGAATCCGCATGCGGTGTCCGCTCGCCGACCAGATAAGGAGTGAAGAGCAGACCATTCGCACCCGGAGCAATATCGCCAACGCCTGCCAGCAGATCATTAAAGGATTCCCCGGCCGCGAACGTGTTGCGGAACCAGCTAAGCGAATAGCCAGCAGCCAGTGTCACGCCCATCGCGTAGTAGGCGTCCTCCTTGCCATGATTGAAGAAGTGAACCTTGCCTTCATAGTTCTTCTCCTTATCCTGTTCAGAGGACAGGATTACCCCCGATGTGCCGATGCTCGCCATCGTCACGCCCTCCTGCAGAATACCTGCGCCGATTGCGCCACATGCATTGTCGGCGCCGCCGGCAAATACACGTGTAGAGGCCGGAAGTCCGGTACGCTCGGCAGCCTCTGGCACCAGTGTGCCGGTGCAGGCATGCGACTCTACCAGCGGCGGGCAGAGCGATTCATCCAGCGCAAAGGCTGCCAGCAGCTCGCTGCTCCAGCGTTTGCTGCCTACATCGAGCAGCAGCGTGCCCGCAGCGTCGGAGTAGTCCATATGAATCTCGCCCGTCAGACGGTAGCGCACATAATCCTTCGGCAGCACGAAGCATTGCCCCTTCGCGAACACCTCTGGCTCATGCTGGCGCACCCATAGCAGCTTGGGCAGCGTGAAGCCCTCAAGCGCCGGATTGCGGGCAATCTCCAGATGGCGGGTTCCCAATGTCCGCTCGATCTCGCGGCATTGCTCGGTTGTGCGCGTGTCATTCCATAGAATAGCTGGACGCACAGGTACGTTAGAGTCATCCAGCAGCACTAGACCATGCATTTGCCCGGAGAAGCTGATGCCTTCAATCTGCTGCGCCTCGGCTCCAAGTCCAGCAGCCAGCTCAGCAATTGCAGCAATCGTACCTTCCACCCAATCCTCCGGCCGTTGCTCGCTCCAGCCGGAATGCGGATGCTGCAGCTCGTAGGAGCGCGAAGCCTCCGCCTTCACATTTCCACTGCGGTCGACCAGCAGCGCCTTGACCGCGCTTGTCCCCAAGTCAATCCCAATTACATATGACATAGCCGACTACTCCTCTCATGTCCGCGATGGGTCTAGATTCGCCAACTGGGGCTGCTCCAAGCGAGCAGCCCCGGCGATGTATGTCAGCAGATGCTTGCCGCATCGTGCTGGTATATCCATTCAAATGTTGGTTCAATTAGCGATCTAATAATTAAACACTATAGATGATTTCATTGATCATCAGCTTGATGCGCTCTTGACGACCGGATTCATTGACGATCGGATTATTTTGCAGCGCATACTCTTCCAGCGATTTCAATGTCGCTTTGCCCGACACCACGTCAGCGCCGATGCCTTCGGAGAAGGTGCGGTAGCGCTGGTTCAAGATGTTGTCGAAGAACTTGCTCTCGACCATCTTCGCCGCTGCCTTCAATCCCCAAGCATAGGTGTCCATACCTGCGATATGACCCAGGAACAAATCATCGTCCTCGAACGAGCCACGACGTACCTTCGCGTCGAAGTTGATACCGCCGCGTCCGATACCGCCAGCGCGGATAATCTCATACATCGTCAGAGTCGTCGAGTACAGGTCGGTAGGGAATTCATCGGTATCCCAGCCGATCAACAGGTCGCCTTGGTTCGCATCCAGCGATCCCAGCATGCCGTTAATAGCAGCCACGCGGATCTCGTGCTCGAAGGTGTGACCAGCCAATGTCGCATGGTTCGCTTCCAGGTTAAGCTTGAAGTCGTTTTGCAGTCCGTATTTTTGCAGGAATGCAATCGTTGTCGCAGCATCAAAATCATATTGGTGCTTGGTAGGCTCCTTCGGCTTAGGCTCGATCAGGAATTGGGCGTCGAAGCCGATCTCCTTCGCATAGGCAAGCGCCATCTTGTACAGGCGCGCCAGGTTATCCAGCTCCAGCGCCATATCGGTATTCAGCAGCGTCTCGTAGCCTTCGCGTCCGCCCCAGAATACGTAGTTTTCTGCGCCCAGCTCTTTGCCGACCTCAAGACCCTTCTTCACTTGTGCCGCAGCGTAAGCGTACACATCCGCATTCACTGTCGTACCTGCGCCATGTACAAAGCGCGGGTTGCTGAACATATTCGCCGTGTTCCACAGCAGCTTAGCTCCAGTATCCTTCATGCCTTGCTTCAGCAGGCCAACGATCACATCAAGATTCGCGTTCGTCTCTTGCAGTGTAGCGCCCTCTGGTGCAATATCACGGTCATGGAAGCAGTAGTAAGGTACGCCCAGCTTCTCCATAAATTCAAAGTTCGCTTCGACGCGAGCTTTCGCTTTATCCATCGGATCAAGGTTATCCCAAGCGCGGACAGCGGTTCCAACACCGAACGGATCGGAGCCGTTGGCTGTGAAGGTATGCCAGTATGCTACTGCAAAACGCAGATGCTCCTCCATTGTTTTGCCAAGCACAACTTCCTTCGGATTATAATGTTTATAGGCCAGTGGATTGTCTGAACCCTTGCCCTCATATTGAATCTTGCCAATGTTCTTAAAAAAAGTCATGGTCTCAATTCCTCCTCATCGTGAATATAAGCGTTGGCTTCATCACTTGCTGGCTCTATTGTAACATCATTCAACTTAGTTTGTCTATTAAACAAACGAAGATTTCTCAGGAGTGCGTAATAACGTGGGTTTTGGTTGACGATATACACCGTGTTACCCCCTAATTCTCGGGGGTGCTGTGGGCACGTTGTGGGCAAATTCGTTGAGCTGATCAGCGCGGCGACTTAACACAATGAAGCCCCGGCTTTATTCGCTGGGGCTTTCTTTTACGTATTCGATTAGTTCAGTCGCGTCATCCAATTCAAGCACGACCATTAACTTGTTCAGATTCTCCACCGACCAATGACGGGAATCATTCTGTTCCATATCCTTCACCGTGTTCCATCGAATTCCCGTTAATTCACTGAGCTGCTTGGCGTTTAATCTTCTGTCACGCATAATCTGATCAAGTTTAAGTTTGAACATCCGATCAACCTCCCATTAAAACTATACAGCAATCAGCAGAATAAATCAACTATTTTAGTTGATATTCAACTAATTTCGTTGTACAATTAAAGTATAGAAAGGAAGTGACACAAGGCAAAGATAGATAAGATCATCGATAGGATGATTAGAAATCCATACGGGGTAACCTTTCACGAGTTGAAAAAAGCCCCTGAATACGCCGGATACATGGAAGTGCGAATTCGCGGTTCGCACCACCACTTCCGAAACGACCAAGGACTTATAACAACAGTGAAGCGCGAAAATCCAGTAGATCCAGCCGCTGCGAAGGACGCGCTTAAAAGGTTAGGGCGATAAGCCCAAGGGGGAAGGTGCTACCGCCTTCCTTCTCCTCCCTTCAATCTTATGCCAAACGCTATGGAAAAGCAAAAGGATGTTAATTATTATTTGAACCTGCCCTACACGTTTCAGATTCGGTTCATTAATGACCAAAAGAAATACTATCGGGCGAACGTGAAGGAATTAGACGGATGTCATACGCACGCGGATACGTGGCAGCAGGCCTTCGCAGAATTGCAGGAGGTTTTCCGCGACCACATCGAAATTAAATTAGAGTATGGCGACCCGATTCCTGAGCCTGATCCTGTGTAACTGCCTGTGCTACTACAAACGCGCCTGACGAGCGCGCTGCGCCACTGGGATCGCTGGGAACGATCCGAAACCATGCACGCTTGGGGATGGTCGCGGGAACCCGCTACGAGATGGTACTACAGTAAGGGAATATTTTCTTACCAATCCTAAACGAATAAAAACTCCCGGAAAATAGGGGGGAGCGGCTAATGATTTCAAGCGTGGCGGAGCACTTTAATTGCTCTTGGTAAGGACGGTTCCCAACTGATATCCCCATTCTCTTGCAGCTTGATCAGATGACTGTATACAGTGCTTGAAGACTGCAACCCTAACTCCGCCGCTATCTCTCTTATTGTCGGAGGGTAATTGTGTTGATTAACAAATGAAATAATGAATGCCAGCACCTTCACTTGTTTGATGGTTAGCCTTTCCATAATATTACCAAATAGAACGTTGTTCTTATTATGAATGGCGGACTAGAATATGGAAAAAAAAGACCTGCGCTATTGCGGGTCTTCTATATATTCGATTAATTCAGTAACGTCTCTTAGTTCCAGGGCAGCCATGATCTTGTTCAGGTTTTCTGGTGACCAGGCTCTTGATTCATTCTTCTCCATATCCAAAACGGTCGGATATCTAATCCCGGTCATTTTTGATAACTGGTTCGCGCTCATACGCCGCTCAAAAAGTAGCTTATCAAGTTTCAGACGCATCATCACCCCATCAACTCCCTTCGTTCTTATTATAATACGATAAACGAAAATATTTCAACGAATATAGGTATTATATTACGAATAACGTTTATAACATAACTAATATCGTATATAATAATAGTATAAGAAAGAAGAGGTAATGTCCTCCAGAAAGGAGAAAATCAAGATGTGACAAAAGAGAAAGAAGAAGCGCGACGATGAATTGAGAGAAGACATCATGCTACTGATTGCCGCCACTAGCCTGATTTTCTCAATGCGCTTCTTCTTTCTCAACCACTATACCATGGAAGGGTGAAAAACATGAAATTGCAAATCGCATATTGGCTAAGTATCGCCGCTTTGATTATCAGCATAATTGCCCTGGTCGTAACCGTCGTCAAGCTGTGAATAGCCGCTCTAATCCCGCCCGGCCGGAGCTCGGCGTACCTGAACCGAATGGCTCGCTATGCCTTGCTGCCATAGACCTAATGGATTAGCTCATCCAAAACAGCGCAAATCTGCCCTATGACCTGTCCCATAAACCGAATTTATTCTGTCACATGTGAAAACCACACAAACTAAAATACTTGCATACAAGGGTTTTAGACTCTTTTACTGTGGAGCAGGTGATGGGAATCGAACCCACGCTATTAGCTTGGAAGGCTAATTCAGAGACTAGCAACGAGCGGCAGCCTGTTGTAAGACCAGCATAAAATAGGGATTCGTCAGTTTATACATTGTAACTTTCGGCAACCTGTAACATTTCGTTTTATTATATATTGCCCCATTTCTGCCCCATAGGGCAAACGCAAAGCCCTGTTCACGCGCCAGGGCTTTCAACCTTCATGATGTCCAGAAACGGAACCTTCCTCAGATCCCCCGACCGCTCCAAAACATGTACTAGCCTTGTCCTGGAATCCATCTCTTTAATACGGCCAGTAACCGGCTCTTCATCCCACACATGGAACCGAAGCTCCGTGTCCTCTTGGTGAGCCTCAACCAGCCGCTCCCCTAGCTCCTCCAGTTGGAATTCGTCCCTTGTCGGTCTCTTCGCCTTTTTCAATGCCATGCTTCTCAGCTCCTCTTATTGAAATTAAATTCCCACGGCTGCACCACCCGCAGCTCATTGTGCCGATCGGATTGCCACTCAATAAACTGCTTGCTCACGAGCTGCTTCAGAATAAAGCGGATCTGCCCCTCCTGCTTGCCAGTCTTGATACACAGTTCCCGGATCGACCGTGAACGCCGGCTGCCAGCCTTCGTAGTTGTAGCAGATTAGCAGTACCTTCCGTTCCAAGTCATTCAGCATACATCAGCACCCGGAGCGTTCGCGGCGCTTCTGGCTCCCAACTGATAGCCTTCGGCCTGCAGCCTGCTCAAGTGACCGTGTATAACGCTGGTTGATTTGCCCCCCAGCTCCACCCCGATCTCACACGGCGTGAGTGAGTAATTGTGCTGATTGACAAGAGCAATGATGAACGACAGTACCTGAGTTTGCTTCGGTGTTAACAGGTTATCACTCTCTATCGATCAAGAACATTTGTTCTTATTATATCAGGAAAGCTCTTCGTTTCAATAGGGGGGAATAAGGAAGATATTTCTTGTTAGATAGTATCATATATAGTATCATAATATTGGAAAGGAGGTTGAGAATGGCAAGGGTCGAAAAACTCATCTTTAAGATGAGAAACAGCCCGAACGGAATATCCTTCGCAGAACCAGCTAAGGTTCTTGAAGCCCACGGTTACAAAAACGTGAGACGGAACGGAAGCCACTACCAGTTCCGCAATGACGCTGGAGACGTCATTACGTTCAAGAAGGATACACCACTCAAGGCTGTCTAAGTCTACGTAAAGGATGTACTGAGCCGCCTCCCATTATACCACACAGACCCTTGCTTCAATCATGGAGAATAAAGACCTGGCCTATTATATGGCGCTGCCATATACACTGGTTATCAAAGAAATGAATGATGAGAGCGGCAAATACTTCTACGGGACGTATGCAGAGCTGGAAGGCTGTCAGAGTACCGGGGACAGCGTTGCGGAGCTGCTGGAGAACCTAGAGGAAGCACGCTCCGGTTGGCTGGCCGTAAAGCTCGAATTCGGCGATCCGATCCCAGAGCCGAAGGAAGACTTCAGCGGCAAGATTCTTCTGCGACTGCCCAAGTCTCTTCATAAGCAGCTCGCGATGAAAGCAGATATTGAAGGCATCTCTTTGAACCAGTATATGCTGTATAAACTGAGCAAATAGGGCCGTTGACTGGCTCTTATGGAGGTATTCACATGAAAGGGCTACGGCATCTGGATTACGCAGTGTATGGTAATATAATTGTCCCCATGATCTTGCTAGACACCGAAAGCATGATGCAGATCATGGACGACAGCGAGGAGGGTTTATGCCGTGTAGTCTTCCGCCCTCGCAAACGATGACCGGCCCCATGGGTTGGTTTTTCATTTTATCTTTTGGCTATGTTAATCTTTATTGCTTTATTGTTGATTTGTATTCATAAGAAAACCGCCTTTGTTGAAAGGCGGTTCACAGATAGCTTAACAAAACAATTATTTAAGGCTTTGTTTACTCTTACCAACAACTGCTTTCTTATCCAAATCAACAAAAACCATAAGATTCCCAGAAGAATTCGTTTCAGTATGATTAAAAGTGACGGAGTAGACTTCTTCTTTACTATAGTTTTTATCAATTATGGATTCTATCTCCCCATTTACGGACACTTTTTTTACAATTGAATCTTTAGGGCTTACTGGTAACATACCCCTTTCAGCATCAGTAAGGCTACTGAATGCTACCATTTCGATTGGAATGTCATTTTTAGATTCAAACAAGCTACAGCCAGTTATAGCAGATGCCAAAAGAAGCAGTGCTGTAATAAACCCTAACTTTCTCATATTATCCCCTCAGTTTCCATTTCAATTTAAAACGAAAAATCAATTGAAAAGTTACGCTAAACTCCGATAGCTTAACATGAATTAGCAGACAGTCAAAGCTTTTAGGCACGATTTGACCAACATATGTTTCATATTCGATATCGTATTCTCATATTCCTTGCTATCTATATAACGGAACCACGCCAAATAATGTTGCAAATATTTGGTGTGGTGACAGCCGAGCTGATGTTCCAGCATGTCGCATACATTCATTATCCCAATCCATAGGACGAGGATGGTGAATTTTGAAGGACATCCGAGATATATACGACTACTACTTAACACGCTCGGACTACGTCCGCGCTGCAGAGCACGGCGTGAGCGTATCGCTTCTCTGCGAGCGAGTACGGGAGCTGGCTGAGCAGCACGGCATATCATTCCCGCTGTTTAGCCAACGGGTGCATTCAAACGAAAAGCCCCTCGCTGTAGCGTTAGTACTGAACTGATTATTTGCTATTCGCCTGTATGAAAGCTTTATTTCTTTACAAACTATTTGAAATTCCGTGAAACTATCAATTTCAAGCATTCGCTTTTTCTGAGCCGCCGTAATCTGTACCATCAGAGCCAACTCCTCAATAGATTAAAATGATAGTACTACACTGGATCCTTTCCTTTCAGAAATAAGGATTTGGCAGAGTGTAAGTGTCTCATTCTTCAGACCCATCTTTTATGACGCCGATCTTCTTCAAGTGCTCACGAAATCGCTTCTTGTCTGCCATCCGCTCCTCATCAGTGCGCTCGAAATGACCAATGATGTTTGGCTTACCCGTATCATTCCAACGCGAATCAGAAAACAACTTTCTCTCACTCATCTTTGAAACCTGACGTGGATCGGACGGGATTTGAAGATTCTCTCCAGACTCTCTAGCACTCTTCTTACAAAGTGAGTTAAAATGGCGACCAATATCCAGATCGAAAGCGCTAAGTGGCATAGTGCCCCCATAAATCTCCCTTGAGACTACGCCGAACTCCTCCAAACTACTTGTTGAAAACAAACGTTCTTTCTGTTCACTTGTAAAATCCATGTTTTTCACTCCCAGCCGTATCGCTGCTTCTTGTTGACGTACATAAAATTATATATAGTATAATGAACCATAGGAAGAGAAATTGAAATATATACGAGAATAGAAGAACACAAGGATAAGAAAACTTCAAAACGCGATCTAAAACCTGCCATCATTTACTTGATCGCTAACACCATCACACTCTCATCGCTGCCCTAATTGTGACCGAGCGTAATCCGTGTTCTTCACAACACGATTATTTTACAAAGGAGGCATAATGCCATGACAACCAACACAGAAAAAATACTAAAAAAAGCTGTTGTTATCGGGACAATCTCCATCTTGATTGGTGCTGTCAACCTCGTGCTGCTTGCCGTCTTATTAAGCAGGTGAAGCATGTACACATTTGATTCTAGAGAACAACTGCTTGAATGGATCAGCAAAAACGTCATCAGTACCGCCGAGGCCACTGAAATTATGGGCTGCACTCGTCAAAACCTCCATGGGTTTGTCAAGAACGGCAAGCTTGCTCCTATCAAAGAAACGGCGAAGGAACGACTATTCCTACTTTCTGATGTGCTGGAGAGAAAAGAACAGGCCTCAAAGTATAACCGCAATGCTAGAACAACAGAATAATCTTGTCAGGGCTGCACAATAAGACATAACACCAGTTGGCACCACCAGCAATGTTAAGCCCAAGGAATTCTGCCGATAGGGAGGATGTCTTGGCCCGGAAAGCAGAAGCCGCTGCTTATCACCAAAAGAAGATAGATTAATCTACCGACCGGTATGCTAAGCCTTTGTTCTCCTTGGCCCCTCATTGCAACGCCTGTCAATTTGTTTGTTTATTAAACGAACGAAGTGTTTTGTGGTATACTACCTGATGTATAGAGACTGTTGCACACGAACACAATGGAATGTCAGCACTGAAACAAAATTTACGCATAGCATTATGTATTGCGCAAGGACGGGGGCTTCACCAACACGATGCGAAAACGAACCGGCGACACCGCACTTATCAAACAAATCAATACTGCGCTTGTGCTGGATGCCGTTATCAAGCAGGCGCCGCTCTCCAGAGCAGCCATCTCCGAGCGGACAGGACTGAATAAGGCCACCGTGTCCAGCCTCGTTCAGGATCTGATGGACCGCCATCTGGTCATCGAGATCGGTACGGGAGAATCAAGCGGCGGACGCAAGCCCGTCATGCTGCTGTTCAACAGCACAGCCGGCTATGCCCTCGGCATCGATCTGGGTGTTAACTACATCCGCGGCGTACTGACCGATCTGGCAGGCGAGATTACGGCAGAGGCAGAGCGAACACTGGAATCGACCGTGCTCGACGCTGTACTGCCAGAGCTGTACAGTTGCATAGAGGAATTGACTGCCCTCGCTCCTGCCAGCGATTACGGCATTGTAGGCATCGGGCTGGGTGTGCCCGGAATCGTCGACGGGGCGGGAACGATGCTGCTGGCGCCCAATCTCGAATGGGAGCAGGTCGAGCTGGGCCGATTGCTGGAGGAGCGTTACCAGTTGCCAGTTATTATCGATAATGAGGCCAATGCCGGTGCCAAGGGCGAACAGCGCTACGGCGCGGGCCGCGGCATCGCTAACCAGATCTATGTCAGTGTCGGCATCGGGATCGGTACGGGCATCATTCTGAACAAGGAGCTGTACAAGGGGGCATCAGGCTTCTCTGGGGAGCTGGGTCATCTCTCGATTGATCTGGAGGGACGCCAGTGCCGCTGCGGCAATCGCGGCTGCTGGGAGCTATATGCCTCGGAGAATGCACTGCTCGCTCAGGCGGCGGAGCTTGGATTAGGCTACACCCGCCTGTCAGCGCTCTTGCAGGCGGCGGATGAGGGGCATGAAGACGCCATCTCGCTGTTTGCGGGCATTGGCCGCTATATCGGGATTGGCATCGCCAATATTATGAATGTCTTCAATCCTGATGTTGTGCTCATTGGCAACCGGATAAGCCGCGCCCGCCGCTGGATCGAACCCTCGCTAACTGAAACCGTGAATAACCGGGCGTTGCCCTATCACCGCCGCAATGCGCGCATTTTATTTGCCGAGCTGGGCGAGCAGTCCGCCGTTCGCGGCGCGGCCTACTTCGCGATCAGTGCTTTCCTGCACAAAATAAAAGAAGGGGAACAATAAAGCAGACGCTGCGCTGTTCCTCCTTCAGGTACTGATTTCATGGACTCTAGTTTGCTGTGCTTATCTCGCACCGCGCGCAGATCCCGGCGAGTGATGTAATCGCTGCATGACTGCGTCGATTGATCACAGGTGCTGTTTCTTGTTCCGTTTTTAATATTATCTCGATTCACTTCATCATTATTTTTTCACACAGCACATTGATGCTCTTCTGCAGAGATTCCCATTGCTTATTTCTCCAAGCCTTTAATTTTGCTTCTATTTTCTTGCCGCTTTGCCAGGGCGCAATATTCCAGATCGTTGCTGCCAACAGTACCCCTCCACCGAAATACAGCTCTTCATTACTGTTGTTAAGTTTTCCGGCGATCATTAGAAGAGAGGACAACAGAGCCAGAGCAACTGGAGCAAAACCATGCCGCTGGCGAGCATGGACTGCCATTAAAGCAACTGATATGATCATCAGCAGCAGCATAAGCGGCAGCAGCCAGGGACGATCTGGTAGGTAGCTGAAGCTCAACCCAACCCACTCCATAAGCCCAATATATACAGAACCGCATATCGCGCATTTGGGAAGTATCATCAAGCCGATCGCTGGCAATACAGAAGTGGCTAAGTGATACGATGTTCTCCTCTTTATCTTAGGCTCCGGACAATGGGACAATTCAGTGATTCTCTCACCAAGCAAAGAGGGGGAGGGATTCGGCATATTGTCAGCGAGCTTCCATACCATCACCCCGTTAATATATAACCCTTGTCGACCTCTTCTCTTAATGTAAGACGGCATTCTTCGGTCACCAACCATCCATTCTGACCAGTTGCTAAGCTTGTTTTGCTGCGCTAATACTTGCCTTAGGCACTGGCGTAGACTGTTCAGAGCATAATTGTCTGTGCCTCGAACAATATCAATGCGCATTACTTTTCCCAGCCCAGGTGGCGGATCGTGAAGCTTCGGGTAGCCATATGGGGGTTAGTCGCAAGAACGGTTTGCAGATCAGGTAATGCCGGACGATCTATGGGATAGCCAAGAGGCCTGCCATCCGGGTAACGATCCTGGGCATTGGCACTTCCGCAGAAGCTTATGGAGCCGCAGGTGCTCTCTTGTAGTTGATCTTCCTCCCAGTCTGTCAGCATGACCAGCATTTCAAATTCCATCCCCTCCTCATTGCCGCGGGGTAATAGTAACGTATATGGCCAGCCGCACTGGCATTCACTTTTGTCCGCATTCCTGCTCTCTGAGGGCATCTCTACAGCTGGCTTTTTTACTACAGAGGACTCGCGTGCGTTCTGATAAAGGATATTTTTGCCCGGAGCTAGCGTTGCAACAAACTTATCCATCTCTATCCAAGAACGGTAGTCCGCTTTCGTCTGCTTCGGTGCAATGAAGATTCGGATTGCTGCCTTCAATTCCCTTGAGGACAGATTTTCCACCCGAATAAAATAGGCAAATCCGCTATGGGTCAAATAGGTGACCTCCTGATATGATTTGTAGGATGTATGCAATTCGCTGGTTGTCGTAATGGAAGGTCCATTTGCTTGAAAAACCCCGTCAGTAAATTGCGAATCCCAGTCTGCGAATGCAACCGTAGCAAGCTGCCGCAAATCCCCTTCACGCGGCAGCCCGTCTTCCCTACATAATATAATATGGTTCATTCTCACCTCAGGGCTGTCATTAAAGCGATGCGCAGGCAAGCGGCTTGCCAGTTTATGATAGAGTTGATCCACTTCTTTATGCCACCGCCAAAAAAAAGGATGTCGGCAAGCGGTCGCCGGGTGGCCCATAATTTCATCTTCAAGAGATAAATCTGCGACAGCCATATGTCCTTCTCCGTGAAAGTTAAGATTAGTATCCCTGTTTTCCGGTTCATTTGAACGTCTCGGCTCCGTGTCATTTCCCAACAAATCAATTGCCTTCTCAGGCTTTTTTAAGTAAAGTGGAAGTTTAGCAAGCAATGCATCTCTCCCTCGTGTTAAAAGATCGATTTGATCTCCTGAGAGTCTTCTCTTTCCTTCTCCGTCAGGATGCACAGTGTCCACAATTCCATTATAGTCGCTAAAGGGAACAACTTCTTCAAGACCTACAGACAGACGTTCGGCATTATAACGGGCGAGCATCTGGCGATGCATATACAAGAACATTTCTCCCCCCCGGTCAAGCACTCGATCATTAAGATAGACGGCATGCCAGTGCAGATGATGCTCATTCAGCAATACATCTTCTCGGAACTGCCTAATATCCCGCTCAGAAGTCTGGACTCCTGTCTCCAGTACCGTTCTCTCATCGGTACCGAACGTTTCTTGCTCCATTGGCTGTTGACGATGCTTGGTTTGAAATAAATGGGGGTACTGCTTCTCCAATACTGGCAGATTCAGCTTCAGCTCGGGATGGTGAATCAATAACAAGGTCATTCCATACAACGCGGCTGGTTTGTTGCTTTGGGAGCAATCTTGGGAGAAGGCTTGAACCATCTGTTGCTTTCCTTCTTCTTCCGAAAGAGCAGCGTTTATGATATTCTCATATTTTCCCAAAAATTGAACAGCGATGTCCATTTGATTCAGATTGAACGGCGAGAAAGGCTCCATGGCAACTCTTCTGCTCTCGGCACGGCTCAAGCCTACTTGTTCTTCGTCAGGCATCAAAGACTCCGCTTCACCATCAGAAACATGCTGAACGACAGCAGCAGAATGCTCAAACAACTTCTCGAGTTGGCGGTTTAGTTCTTTAATTTTGATGTCAGACACACGAACACTCCTTTTTAGTGGCTTGTGAAACCAGTTTCGCTCGAATTTAAGTGTATACAAGCGTCTTTTTTATATTTTACATATATGTAAAATATTATTATTAAAATAATAAATACTTCTTAACAACAAAAAAAATCCCTCAACCCTTGAAGCCGAAGGATAACTTGTATTTATAATGAATTATATTGATGCATACTTCTTCCGGTATTGCAGAGGCGGGTAGCCCGATTGCTCAGAGAAGGTGCGCGAGAAATGCGGAGTCTGCTTGAAGCCGGTCTCGGCGGCAATCCGCGCTATCGTCCAGTCAGTCTTGATCAGCATTAGCTTGGCCTGGTCAACACGATAATGGAGCAAATATTGCTGCGGCGTGCTTCCATACACCTCAAGCATGCAACGGGCAATATAGTTGGGGTGCAAGCCCAGCTCCTTCCCCAGCGACTTGTTCGTCACCTGCTGCTGGTAATTGCGCTTCAGATAGGCTGCCGCCCGCTCAGCGACGTTCACGGCAGTGGGCGCTGCCGCTGCACGCCACTCCTGCTCGATCAACTGGAGCAGTTGCAGGAACAGCTTCTGGCATTGCCAGAAGGATTCGGCGATCGGACTTCCTCCAGCCTGCCGCAACGCATCAAGCAGCCTGTCCGCCTCCTCCGGGCGGGTCAGCTTCATGTGCTTGGGCAGTCGAATGGTATATAGATAGTGATCGCCATGCAGCGTCGCAGCAGCGCCGCCTCGGCACTCCTCCCACACGCCCGGCGTCTGAAAATGAATCCAGTCGAACACCGTCTCCTCCGGGCAACCCGTATATCCGCGATGTGCCCTGTCCGGTCGCAGCAGTACGATCTGCCCTGGGCCAAGCGTCCAGACAGTGCCATCCTCCTCAATCGTTAGCTCCCCTTGCCTGATATACAGCAGGTCGAAGGTGCCCCGATTGGCTCGGCTGGGATGAAGCTGCCCTGCTTCGTAGCGGCGATGATCAGCCTCTATGAAGTAGGGCAGCGGTGGAGCCAAAAAATGTAGTAGAGGCATAGCTGTTGTCGTGCTCATGATGTTCCTTGCTCCTTCTTGTAATATACGCGAATAACTATGTCTTGCTCGTAATTCCCGAATGACTTGCCAAACAGCGTCAAGCCGCCAACATGTGCCGCATCATCTGCCACCTCGAAGCGGATCGTCCAGAAGCTCCCGGCCGCATTGACCTGCTCCACCGTCGTATCCGACATGCGGCCTCCATCCAGAAATGTGCCGTCTGCTCCAATGCGGATAATCTTGAGCATGCCGTATTGGTTCGTATTATCATGCCACCAGGCAGGGGTTAAGCGCCCGCGAGCATGACCGAAGTCGCCTGGGCTCGTCCATTGACCCAGCGGAATCCCGTTCAGTGTGAAGGAGATGTCCGACGGCCATCTTTCATTAATTCCCGGTGCCTCCGAGCCGATCTCCATCGAGATTTCAATCTCCTCTAGCTGTTGACCCGCAAGCAAATAGTTTGGAAATTTATATTCCAAAAACCCTTTGCCAAACCATACGATCTCGGCATTCATTCGCTCTGGCGACATGAAATATCGCGGGTCGTCATACTGACCGATAATGCTGGAGTGAGTCGCCAGGCCACAGGTCGGATAGACGTTATAATCAGTGAAATGGCCCACGGGAATCGTAATTTCATACTTCTCCCGTGGCACGGCCTCCACCTGGGGAAATTCGATATGGATATGATTGGTCGTTGGATAGCATAATTTATAGGTAGCTCCGTTATGCCGTTCCATCTTGCAATGAATGAGTCCCGCCTTCTCCAGCTTGCCCACATGCATCGTCATAATCGCGGCACTAAGACCAAGCGTCTCCGCCAGCTCCTTGTTATGCATGGGCTTCTCAGCGATTAGACGCAAAATATTCAATCGGACTTCACTTGCAAGCGCTTCATACACGGGCAAGGAAGCTTTGCTGATGTCAGCTTTCATGCGGAAACCTCGCTCCTCAATATCATTTGAAATCATCTAAGCACGGATTCAACTAGTCGCGCTCATTATATGCCCGCAGCATTGTATAACGAGCCCTGACATGATGCGCCTGCTGCAGGCTGCGCTGCGCAAGCTCCGGCTCAATGCCAAGCTGCTGCAGATTATCCGGCCCGCCTGCCGTGCGCAGCCACTGCTGTAGCTGCTCTGGCTGCGGAATCTGCGCTAGCCAGCTAGCGATCTCTTCCCAGCGGTCGCGCACGGCCTCACTGAAGCCTGTCGGCCCTTCTGCCGCGATACGGTGATAGAGTGCCGCGATCTGTGCACAGGCGACACCAACCTTGGCCCCGTGCAGCAGTTGCTTGCGCCCCTCCTTCAGAAATTCCATCTCCCAGTAATGGGACAGATGATGCTCTGCACCGGAGGCGGGATGAGACTGGCCGAAGATCAGCATCGCCAGCCCGGACTCGATGAGAGCCGTCATCAGAATTCGGATCCCCTCTTCATCTCCGGCAGCAATCTGCTCCACATGCTGTATACAGGAGCTCAGCGCCTGCTCGGTGATCTCGGCAACAAGCGGACTATACGGCTCACCTGCAACCGTGCTGGAAAACCTCCAGTCGAACAGCGACGTATATTTGCCGAGCATATCGCCAAATCCGGCTGCCACCATCGCTCGGGGAGCCTTGACGAGTACATCCAGATCGGCGAAGATCGCAATCGGAGCCGAGGCAGCAACTGTAATCTTCTGTCCTTGTATGAGTATCGGCGCGCCCTTGGAATTAAAACCGTCCACCGAGGGAGCAGTAGGAATCGAGAGAAACGGCTTGTTCATCTTATAAGCGGCAAAACGGGTAATATCATGCAGCGTGCCCGCCCCTACCGCCACCAGCAGCTCGGTCTCCTTAGGGGAGACGTTCAGCATCAGATGGACGATGCTGCGTTCATCCGCGACGACATCCCCTTGATGATCAGGCGGGATCAGACAGATGCCCGGCTCAAGCCCGCGCCCGCGCAGTTCGGCCTCCACTGTGCTCCCTGCCGCCTCATAAGTACGGCTGTCAGCAACAAGCAGCACGTTCTTGAATCCTTGGTCAGCTATATACGCTGCAGCCTGTGCCAACGCTCCAGCCTCGATGATGATACGGTCGATCTCGATCGGGTGACGGGCTCCCTGCTCCGCAGCAGCGCGCTCATTCCAAGCGTTAATGTTATCCTGCATCTGGTCGGCTCCCTTCCTGGTATGTTCCTTCATGTTAATTGAACGTTATGGTACGATGACGTGCAGTCCACTTCCTTCCCTGCACTTTCGGATGCTGCGCCTGAGGCACACCTTCTCGTGGCTCTCTATCGCATCGGCTGTTGAATTTAGTTATACCTAAATTAATATTAAAATATATTAAGGCAAACGTCCACGACTATCCAGCTCCGTCCTTCGTCCCTTTGCCTTACTTGCTATTCCTTACGCGCATTAAACTCAATAATATTGCCATCTGGATCAGTAACAAATACCTGATGCCAGCCTGTAATACTGTCCGGCTTGTTCATATAAGGAACGCCATGCTGCTCCAGCCGCTGCAGTACCTCTGCCATGCTCCTCACGCGAAGCGCAAAGTGACCATCCCGTGTGTCGATCGTCGTTGTTCCGCGCACAGTCAGTGCCGGCTCATGAACGATTAGATGAATCTGCATATTTCCTATATCATACCAGGCGCCAGGAAAATCAAAGTCCGGCCGCTCCGCGCTCTCCTTCAGCCCCAGTATGCCGCCGTAAAAGGCTTGGGCCTGCGCCAAGTCCCGCACTACGACCGATGTATGATGAATGCCATCAATCTGCATTCCCCATTCCCCCTTTGCTTCTCGATTGGATAAGTATAGCACATTCGGGCAATCGACGCTCCGATAACCTATGGCTGCGGCTGCTGACCGCAGCATCTGTCTGAGCTTAGCTGATAGAGCGGGCGACAGCCCTCTGCGTGTGGTTTGACCGACCGTCGTCATGCAGCCATGCACCGCACACTGGAACTGCACGCGGTGCGAATTGCTGTTCGCGCCTACAAGAAAAAGCTGTGAAAGAGCGCCATCTGCACTCCTCCACAGCTAAGTGAATCCTTTATGTCCAATCATCCCTTGACCGCTCCGGCTGTGATGCCCTTGATGAAGGTTTTGGAGCCAGCCAGGAAGACGAGCAGCACAGGCAGCGTGGCAATCGCCAGCGCCGTCATGCGCGCCGCATAGTCTGTGCGATGCACGATGCCCAGATTGGATACAAATACAGGCACGGTGTACCATCTCGAATCATTGATCGTCACCAGCGGCAGCAGGTAATTATTCCATGACCATAGGAATACGAGTGTCGCGAGCGTCGCCAGACCTGGCTTGATCAATGGCAGCACGATGCGGAAGAAAATTCCCGGCTCTGAGCATCCATCGATGCGGGCGCATTCCAGCACCTCATTGGGCACCGTATCCTTAATGAACTGCACCATAAAGAACGCGCCGAACGGGAAGGCCGCCCAGACCAGGATGATTGGCAGCAGCGTATTGCCAAAGCCCAGATGCTTCATCTCGATAATATAGCCGATAATTCCCACCTGGGTAGGAACCATCATCGAGATAATAATGAAATAATTCAGCAGCCGCTTGAAGCGGAAATGAAACTTGGCCAGTGAATAGCCGATCAAGGTGCTCGTCAATCCTGCCAGCAGCACTGCGCTGACCGAGACGACCAGACTGTTCATGTACACCTGTATGAAGTTCGACTCGAACACCGTCCGCAGGTTGTCCAGCAGATAGCTGCCAGGCAGCAGCGGCAGTCCCTTGAAGATGTCCTCCGTGAAGTACGTAGACATCATAATCATAATATAGAACGGCACGAGCGAGATGACGGTAACGATTAGCAGTAGTGTCCATACAACGTATCTCATCGTTCATCCCCCTTTCCTGCTGTCAGGCGATAGCTGGCAATCGAGAACAGGATGATGAGCAGGAACAGCGAGTAGGCAATAGCCGAGCCGTAGCCAAAGCGGGTTCCCGAGATGAAGGAATCGTCGACAAACTTCCAGATGACCGTCAGCGCCGAATTATCCGGGCCGCCCACCTGCACCGAGCCTGACCAGCCGCCATACAGCAGCTTCGGCTCGTCAAATAGCTGCAAGCCGGAGATGATTGAGGTGACGACCAGGAAAACGCTAATGTTGCGCAACAGCGGCAATGTAATCCGTGTAAAGGTATGCAGCCCAGTGGAGCCATCCATCTTGGCCGCCTCATATACATCCTGCGGGATAGCCGTCATCCCGGCCAGGTAGATCGCCAGAAAGTAGCCCAGGTTGCGCCATAGCACCATCAATGCAATAATGATGCGGCTCGTCCATTCGCCCTGCAGCCAATAGATGCCCTCGTCCAGCACACCCAGCTTGAGCAGCAACTGATTCACTGTGCCCGTCTGCCAGTCGAACATGAACGAGAAGATGAAGCCGATCGCCACAGGCGTTGTAATATAGGGGAGGAAGTTGACGGTCTGGAACAACCGTCTCCCCCTCGTCAGATTAAAGATCGTATAGGCCAGGAACATGCCGATCAGAATAAGCAGCGGCACAGTCATCACCATAATGATCAGCGTGTTGTAGATTGATTTGATAAACAGCGGGTCCTTGGTAAACAGATCGATATAGTTTTTCAGACCGATAAAGGTTTTGGCGCCGACACCGTTCCAGTCGTTAAGACTGAGATAGAAGGAATACAGCACCGGATAGAGCTGGAATAAAGCATAGGCAAGCACGAAAGGCAACGCAAACAAGTACGGCCAGATGCGGATGGTTCGCTTCACGCGCGGTGCAGCCTGCGGTAAGGATGAGCCCGTCATTGGTGTTCCCTCGTTTCTGTTTATTTCACGGTTGCGTCAGTCGCCTTCGCCTGTACCTCGCTAATGAACTTCGCCATCGCTGCCTTCTCGTCGATGCTCGTATCCTTCGTCCACAGCGGATAGAGCGACATGAATGCGCCTTCTACGATCGAATCATATTTCGTCTGCTTCTCGCCCTTGACACCCGGAACGATCTCATCAATGAAGTATTTCATCAGATTTTGCCCGCCGAAGAAGGCGTCATACTCGGAGCCGGCATCAATCAGATCCTTGTTGTTCTCATAGAAAGCCTTAGTGCCCGGTGTGAACCCGAATTTCTCATAGGCCAGCTTCGTGCCCTCATCAGACAAATAGCAGAACTGGATGTACGCCCATGCCGCCTCCTTCACCTTGCTGTCCTTGTAGATGCTGACCGAGGTTCCGCCGCGTGTAAAGCTGCCACCCGGCGCCTTCACCAGCCCCCAACGTCCGCTGCCATCCTTGTCATTAGCGGAGATATGCCATTTCGGCCCCCAAGGAGCCATCGGGTAGAACAGATTCTCACCGGTAGACATCGAGGTCGACCAAGCTGGCGTCCACAGCTCATGCTTGCCGAGGATACCGGCATCTCTCATCTTGAACAGCATCTGCAGCGGACCGGACATACGCGACGTCAGATCGATCTCGCCATTCTGAATGTAATTCATTCCGCTCTGCCCGCGCAGCACCAGGAATGCATCGCCAAGACCAGGGAACATCGTCACCTTGCCGCCGCTCTTCTCCGCCACCTGCTTGCCCTGCTCGATGAAGGCATTCCAATCGGACAGCAGCGCCTCCAGCTCCTTCGGATCATCTGTGCCAAGATATTGCTTGGCAATGTCGCGCCGGAAGGCCAGACCAGCCGGCGCGATCTGCTGATCGACACCTACGAGCTCATCCGCTTCATTGGTCATGAGCGGCACTAAGTAATCCAGCAGCTCGGAGCGCTTGAGATTGTAAGGCGCCTGCTCCAGATTCTCCAGCACGCCCAGATCGAACAGCTTGCCGCGGTAGGCGGTCTCGCCGAGGATGACATCCGGCACATCGGAGCCGGAGGCAATGCCGCTCTGCAGCTTCTGCAGATAATCATTTGGATTGACAATGGTATATTCAACCTTAATGTTCGGATATTTCTTATTGAACTCCGGGATCATCTCTTTCAGATAGGTCTCGTCCCAATCCCATACGCGGATGGTCGTCGGTGTCTCGCCGCCACTGCCGCCAGTGCCCTCTGCAGCCGTGTTGCCGCCTGAAGCGCCACTTGTGCTGCTTGTACTGCCTGTGCCGCTGTTGCCGCTATTGCCACCGCAGGCTGAGAGCAGCGATAGCATCATCATTGCTGCCAGTAGTGTGATGAGCCATTGTTTGTTCTGCCTATTCATGTGAATCCCCCTCTGGAATGGATGCTGTTAAGCGTTTGCACTACTAATATTAACAGCGCTTTCAGCAGCCAAAAAGAAGACAATACGGTTATTTTGTTCAAAATCCGGTCTCGACATCCGGTTTCGACATCCAATTATGCGCTTCCTTGAACTTCATCTCCATCGTCCAGCGGGAGCACCAGAGACACCGCGGTGCCCTCCCCCCGGCTACTCTTGATCTCTACGCCATATCCATGGCCGTAATGGTACTGAATCCGGTCGCGAATGTTAAGCAGTCCGATGCCGCGAATCTGGTCAGCGTGAATGCCGCTATCGCGCCGGGTGAATAGCCCTGCGGCCGTCTCCTCATCCATACCGCCTCCGTCATCCGCCACCGTGACCACCAGCCGCTGCTGTCCGTCCGCACGCGCGCGGATGGCGATGCTACCAGGCCGATCATAGGGGCAGATGCCATGGAACAATGCATTTTCAACCAGCGGCTGAATCATCATACGCGGAATGACCGCCTGACACAGCTCATCTGGAATCTCCCAGTGAACGGTGAACTGCCCCGGGTAGCGGCAATGCTGAATATCGATATAGCGTCCAACAATTCCCTGCTCCTCCTGCAGCGTAGCAAAAAAAGCACCGTCCCCGGTCTTGACCGTATCCTGCAGGATGGCAATCAGCGACTCGGTAATCTGCGCCGCCTGACGGCTCTGCTCGGAATGGGACAGGTAGATGACCGTATTGAGCGTATTGTAGACGAAATGGGGGTTAATCTGCGACATCAGCAGACTCATCTGCATCGTTCGTTTCATCTTCTCATGATCAATCGATGCCTGCACATGCTCTCTAAGCTCCGTCACCATCTTGTTGAAGCCCTGCCCGAGCAGCTCCATCTCATCGCCGCTGCGAATGACGACGCTCGTATTCAGATTGCCGACCGACACCCGCTTCATCGCCTGCACGAGCCGCGAGATCGGTCTGGTGAAGGTCAAGATCAGAGGTACAAACACGATCAAAATAAATGCTATGCTCGCCAAAATAATGAGCATATCGTATTGGAAGATTTTATTAATCTCCGCGAACAGACGCGCCTTGGACAGCACGGCTGCCTGATGCCAGCGATCGCCCATTGTGCTGCTGCTCATCACAATATAGCTGTCATTCTCGCTGTAGTCCTGCTGCTGTGTGATCGCCTCCGCAATCTCGATGCCGTCCGCCTCCGCGCCCTGAAATCCGCTGTCGAACAGCGGCTCGTCATAGCCGTTAAATAGCACCAACTGCTCAAAGTCGCCACGGCTCTGCTCATACGCACCCGTAATCTCGGAATGGGCAATGTCCAGCACCAGAAAATAATTAGGCTCCCGCGGCTGCTCCAGGTTGCGGTATTCGACCACATAGCTGAGCACCGCCTGGTGACGGCTGAGCGAGAAGAAGTTATGCGGAGCAGTGAAGCCTGTCCGCGCCCCGCGCGCGCGAAAGTTAGTAAACCAGTCCTGCTGCAGATAGTCCTGGAAGTAGTCCTCATACCCCGGATTGTTCGAGTATACCTCTCCATCCGCGCGGATAATCATGGCATTGAGCACATAGGCGTTCAGCGCGGCGAACCGCTTCAGCCGCTCCTGCACCTCCAGCTTGCGGTAGTAGTCCCGCTGCAGGTCAGGCGGACTCATCGGCACGATCATCCGGTTAATCTCCTCATCGGACACGATGTATTCCGCGGTCTTCACGATCTGCTTTTGCACCATATTAACCTGAGCCGAGATCTGGGCCAGCTTCGTCATGCTGTCGCGCACCGATTGCTTGCGGATGACGTCACTTGCGTATTCATAGGTAAAAAATCCGCTCAGCACTAGCGATATGCTCACAACGAGCACGGTGCTGGCTATAATCTTCGTCCGAATCTTCCACCGCATCCGCTCACCGCCTGCCGCCGCGCTCCGCATAGTCGTAGGGGCTCATCCCTGTCGCCTTGCGAAATACTTGGCTGAAATATTGGCTGCTCTTATAGCCGGTCAGCTCGGCAATCTCATACATCTTGTACGTGCCTTCCTCCAGCAGCCGCTTGGCTCGGCTGATCCGCAGCTCTGTCATGTAATCCAGCAGTGTACGCCCTGTCTCTTCCTTGAACAGATGGCGCAGCCGATCACCACTAAGACCAAGCTGCAGCGCCAGGCTGTCCGCCGTCCAGTCCTCGCGGTAATGCTCCCGCATCCAGTCCATCGCCTGCCGCACCTTCTTCGAGTAGCCGCCCTGCCCGGCCGCCTGCTCTGCCATCTCGCGGCACAGCTCCTTGAACCAGCCGACAATCTGTGCGGCGGTCATCCAATCGCGCTGCGGCACTAGCGCGCCGCTAGCGAGCAGCTCCGTCAGCGGCTCCAGTTGCTGCCGCGCACGCTGCGCCTCGAGCACCCGCAGCAGCGTCGCCGCCAGTTGGCGGAAGCGCTCCGGCTCGGCCGCGGCCAGTTGCGGCGCGAATAGCTGCTCCAGCGCGGCATCCAGCGCGCTGGGCCGCTCGCCTGCGGCGCCTGCCGCGCTGCGCGAGCGGGCGCAGGCCTGCGCCGCCGCGCCAGCGCCGGTGCCAGGCGCTGCTGCTGGCGCAGCGCCAGCAGCTCCGCTGGCGGCGACAGCTGCTGCGCCATCGGCGGCGGCGCGCGCAGCAGCGCCTGCGCCAGCACGCCGCGCCGCTTCGCCGCGGCCAGCGGCGGCGCCGGCAGGCGCGCTGGCATCTGCGCGCTGCGCGGCAGCGGCGGCGGCGGCCGCGGCTTGCAGCAGCGCCGCGACCTCGTCGGCTGACGGCACCGGCACGGCAGCCGACGCGCCCGCCGTGCCGAGCGGCCCGTCCTCGACGAGCAGCCGCTTGTGCGTGCCGGCGAACAGCCGCTGTGCGAGCAGCCGCTGCGCGCTCTTGAAGCTGCGCGGCAGACTGGCGACGTCCTCGACCTCCGCCGCGATGGCCAGCGAGACCGTGCCGCCGCACGCTGCCTTGCCCTCGCGCTGGATGCTCGCCGCAATCGCCAGACAGCGCTCGCGCAGCTCGCGGCGCCCATTGCAGCGCGGGCCAGCCAGCAGCACCGCATACTGCCCCGGCCGGATCGCTGCCGTCTCCATGAACGTATACGGCGCATCGGCTAGCTCTACCCCGCGGCGAATCCCCTCCTCCAGCCGCGGATCAGAGACGGGTACGGCCTCTGCCTCCAAGAGCGCAAGCGGCTGATCCACCTCCACCAGCAGCAGTGATACGGTCTGACCGGGGAAGGTGAAGTACTCCAGAGCCAGCGCTCGGCGCTCGCTGTCCAGGTATGGCTGATGCAGCAGCTCCGACAGCAGTTGCATGCGCAGCAGCCGCTCCTTGCGGTCGGCTACCCGCAGCTCCTCGCGAATCTGTCCCAGCTCGCTGGCAAGCAACTGCTCATTCACCTCATGCTTGAGCAGATAGCTGCGGATGCCCAGCTTGAGCGCGGCCTTGGCATACTCGAACTCCCGGTAGGAGGTTAGCAGCACTATGCGCGTCTGCGGGAGCAGTGCCAACGCCTTCGTGCTGAACTCGATACCGTCCATGCCAGGCATTTTAATATCTGCAAAGATGAGATCAGGCTTGTGCTCTGTCAACTCCTCTAGCGCACGGCGCGCATGGGTATACTCCGCCACCACCTCGCACCCGAGCTGCTCGGCGCTAAGCAGTCTACGTATATGCTGAATGGCCAATATTTCATCATCCACGATGATGACTCGAATCGTCTCCATTTTCCCCCGCCCCTTCAACATCATTAGACTCCTTGCCTACAGTAACCGCTTACTATAGGACTTAGCGAGATGACGGATTGGCGCCTGAGCCAAAGGCGTCCATCATCCGGTCTGAACCTCAAGCGGCTACTCCGGCTTGCTGATTAGACCACCTGAGCCTCCGCCGAAGCGGCATACTTTTGATACACAGCATTGTATACAGGATTAATCGTTTGCACAAGTAGGATACGCTTGGGAGTGATGAGGAAAAAAACGGTAATTCGTGGGGTTAGTTGGATGGAATGGGGAGCTGAGTCGTGTTCCGCTCACTCTTTACCAGGGCGGTACACATAGAAAATGAGCTGGGCTAGAGTTCGCAGGCGCCTTCCGTTGACTGCCCTCCAGAGGTGTGCCAAACCAGGTGTCTCCTCAAACCCCGACAGGATTCGCTGAATTTTCGTTCCAGGTGTCTTCAAACTCCAGCGGTAGAAGATATCGCCGAATTTCCGTTCCGGGCAGGGCACGTTCTCACAGGCGTATCGGGGGCACGTCAACAGAACGTAACTCAGCACGGGGCGAGAAGGCGGTGAACGATGCCCTTGAGCGGGTTTGAAGACACGCCCCACCCGCCAAGCACTCAAGGCCTTACCCTCGGAAGAACAGGGCAAGGCCTTGAGGACGCCGTTCATAGTTGATGTGGGCTAATCACGCTTGCGAAGGTGAGCTCAGATTGCTCCACTGCGCTCTGAGAGCTGTTCCAGCACAGCGCATGTGCTGCGAATGCCTCCGAAGAAGCTATCGAGCTGGATATTTTCATCAGGGGCATGATTGTTCTGATCATAATTCGCATATGGAACGATGATGGACGGCACCTGGAGCAACTGTGTCCAGATGTAGTCGGGCAGCGTTCCGCCCAGGCTCGGCATAATGACCGGCTTACGCCCTGTAGAGCGTTCCAGCGCCTCTGCTACAGCTTGCACCGCCGGATGATTCGCCGAGGTTCGTGAGGGCGGCACAGAGCCGCGCCGCTGTAGACGGACATCTGGAGCGTACCGCTGCACATGGCGGGCCAACGTCTCATACACATGATCCGGCTCCTGTCCGGCGACAAGCCGAATATCGATTCGGGCCGTGGCGCGGGCCGGAATAATTGACTTCCCCCCTTCTCCGCCATATCCACTGAACAGGCCGCATACATTCAATGTCGGTTCAAACATCAGCTTATGATGATAGGTGTCGCTATCCATGTCCAGCTCCGCATATCCGCTCTTGCGGCGGATCGCCTCCAGATCATACGGAATATCGCGGATCGCCGCTATCTCTGCGGCGGTAGGCGGCTGGATGCCATCGTAAAACCCCTCGATCGTTACTCTGTCGCTGCTACGCAGTGTATGTAACAACTCGATCAGCCGCCAGACAGGGTTGGGGACAATATTGCCTGCATTACCTGAATGATTGTCCCATTGCGCCCCCTCGGCAACAAGCTCCACAAACAATGCGCCACGTACCCCCAGCACAATGGACTGCGCACCGGATTCATGCGAGGAGCCGTCGCCTGTGTAGACCAGGTCGGCATGAAGCAGCTCCTGGTGCCGATGTACGAATTCCGCCAGATGCGGGCTGCCCATCTCCTCCTCCCCTTCAATCAGCAGCTTGACATTGACCGGGAGCTTCCCGCAAGCGTCCAGATAGGTCCGAATCGCCAGTACGCTCGCTACGAATTGGCCTTTATTATCACCGGCTCCCCTCGCATAGATTCTGCCATCACGAATGACCGGCTCGAACGGATCACTATGCCACTGCTCTAGCGGCTCGGGCGGCTGCACATCGTAATGACCATAGATTAAAATCGTTGTCTGATTGTCCGGGTGCGCCCATTCGCCATAGATGATCGGATGACCAGCCGTCTCATATTGTCGATTGTGGATGCCGCAGTCGGACAAAAGCTCCTGTACGAGCTGGGCGCATTCCCTCATGCCGATATTTTGTGTGCTGATGCTCGGTTGGCGCAGCAGCCGGAACAGCCTGTCAAGATAAAGCTGCCTGCGCGCTCTAATCAATTCCTCTAGCTTATGAAGCATGCCGCTCTCCTCCTTGCAGACCTATCTGCCATGAGTCCGTTGGATCATCCATGGATAGTACAATGCCCCATCTCCCCTAAGCGGCAGCCTGCCCGTCTCTCCACCGAGTATTACAGCGGGTAATGGCAAGCGACGAAGCGCTCCGTGCTGATCGGCTGAAGCTGCGGCTGCTCCTCGCGGCACTTGGCTGTCGCAAGCGGACAGCGAGGATGGAAGCGGCAGCCTGACGGAGGACGGGCGGGTGATGGCAGCTCACCGTGCATCGCAAGCGGCTGACGTCTACGGCTTGGATCAGGCTGAGGAATCGACGCGATCAATGCCCGGGTATATGGGTGTGCCGGATGGAGAAACAGTTCCTCGCTGGGAGCCATCTCCACCAATTGCCCAAGATACATCACGCCAATTCGGTCAGAGATGTACCGTACCACCTGCAATCCGTGAGCAATGAACAGATAGGTGAGACCAAGCTGCTGCTGCAAGCTCTGCAGCAGCTTCACAATCTGTGCCTGTACCGAGACATCTAGTGCCGATACGGCCTCATCCGCCAATATAAATCGCGGATTCAGCGCAATCGCCCGGGCAATGGCAATCCGCTGCCGCTGCCCACCCGAGAACTCATGCGGGTAGCGGGACGCATAGGAGGAGTCGAGACCTACTGCGCTCAGCAGCTCTGCGACTCGCTGCAGCTTGTCCTTGCCTGCCAGCCCTTCATGCAGTGCAAGCGGCTCGCCGATGATGTCTCCGACCCTCCAGCGAGGATCAAGCGATCCATAGGGGTCTTGGAATATCATCTGCAGCTCGCGCCGGATGGGGCGCAGCTCGCCGACGCCCAGTCGAGTCAATTCCCGTCCGCCAAACCATACCTCACCAGATGTCGCCCGCTCCAACTGGAGCAGCACGCGGCCCAGCGTGGATTTGCCGCTCCCTGACTCGCCAACCAGGCCAAGCGTCTCCCCTGCCCGCAGCGTGAAGCTTACATCATCTACTGCGCGAATCAGCGTCCTGGGGCGACCTGTCCAGCCGCGGTTGACAGGATAATATTTGCGCAGCCCCTTCACTTCGAACAGCACTTGCTGCGGCGTCTGTCCAGAGGGAGGAATCGTTGTACCCGCCGCGATAGCGTCAGACCTCCCGGCAAGCTTAGCAGGCCTACTCTCCGTATCTGTCGTAGCTGCCTCCACAGCCACGGCTTCCAGCTCTGACATAACAGGGGAACCAACAGGTGGACTCTTCTCTATCGTGGCAGCTTCGAGAGAGGCAGGCACAGCCGAGGCAGGCATGTTACCCGGAAGCTCCGCCGGAGTCGTCATGTTAGGCGGAAGCCCCCGATCCGCTAAGCCGATTACTGAATCCATATGCCAGCACGCTGCCTCACGACCCTCTATATTCGTCAGAGGAGGCTCCTCCATCCGGCACTGCTCCGTGGCATACGGACAGCGAGGATGGAACAGGCAGCCGCCCGGCAAGGCTCCAAGACTCGGGATAGCTCCTTCGATCGAATACAGGCCCTCGCCATGCGCCGCATCCAGTGAAGCCACAGAACGAAGCAGACCCTGGGTATACGGATGATAGGGACGAGCGAATAGTTCAGCGGCCCCCGCCTGCTCAACGACCTGCCCGGCATACATGACGACAACCCGATCCGCCAGCTCTGCTGCCACACCCAGATCATGTGTAATCAGCAAAATCGACATATTGAATTCTTCCTTGAGCTCCTGGAGCAGATTCAGTATCTGTGACTGAATCGTTACATCCAGCGCCGTTGTCGGTTCATCGGCTATAAGTAATTCGGGCGAGCAAGAGAGTGCCATAGCGATCATGGCGCGCTGCAGCATGCCGCCGGACAGCTCGCCCGGGTACTGCTTCATACGCAGTGCGGGCTCAGGAATACCGACACGCTCAAGCAGCCTCGTCCCTCTCTCCCAGGCAGACTTCCTCGTCAACCGCTCATGCTGTAAGATCGTCTCGACAATCTGATGTCCAATGGTATAGATCGGATCGAATGCAGACATCGGCTCTTGGAACACCATAGCGATTCGCTTCCCCCGAAGCGAGCGCAGCTCCTGTTGAGAGAGGGCGGTCAACTCCACACCGTCCAGTCGGATGCTGCCTGCCGTGACCTGGCCATGCTCGTAGTCGATAAGTCGCATCACTGCCTTGGAGGTCACCGTCTTTCCGCTGCCTGACTCGCCGACGAGACAGACCGTTTCCTTTCGTCCGATCGACAAGGAGACGCGGTTCAGTGCCTGCACGCTTCCCCTGCTATGGTGGAACGCGATGGACAAATTTTCAATTTCAAGCAGTTGCGTCATCTGCCTTCCTCCTCCTGTTGCGTGGGCACGGCTGCCTGCTGCTTGTGTCCTGCTAGCCGGGAGCCACGCGGCACTACTGGACTCCTTTTTTCGGATCAAGATGGTCGCGCAGCCGATCACCCAACAGGTTGACGGATAACACGAACAAGGTAATAATCAGCCCCGGACAGGTGCATATCCACCAAGCGACTGTCAGATACCCCCTCCCCTGAGACAGCAGCGTCCCCCAATCGGGTATCTCCTTCAGCACACCCAGTCCGAGAAAGCTAAGGCTAGCGCCTGCCAGAATGGAGCTGCCCAAGCCCAGCGTAGCCATAACGAGCAGCGGTGAATAGGTATTGGGCAGCACATGTACGGCAAATATGCGCAGAGCCGGCACTCCAATCGACCGTGATGCGGTAATAAACGGACGGTTCTTGATGCTAAGCACTTGCCCGCGCATGACCCGCGCATAGCCTGGAATAGCCGACACCGCGATAGCTAGCACAATGTTGCGCAAGCTTGGCCCGAGTGCGGCTGCAATGGCCAGAGCGAGCAGGATGCCGGGAATCGTCATTACAATATCGATCGCTCGCATGAGGAATGCATCAACAGCACCTCCAATGTAACCAGCTAATGCGCCGATCGTTCCGCCAGCTAACCCGCCGAGCAGGACGGACATGATGCCGATTAGCAGGGAATCGCGACTGCCGTAGACGACAAGGCTAAATACATCACGACCGAAGTAATCTGTGCCAAACCAATGCGCCGCGCCTGGTTCTTGCAAGATCCGATCCGCAAGCATCTCTGTCGGCGAATAGGGTGCTATCCACTGTGGGAACATGGCGCAGGCTACAACCACCACGATATAGATGCCGGCCAAGACGGCGAACAAGCCAGATACCGAGAATTTCGGCAAGTGATGTATGGCAAGAGGCTTGCGTCTCCTCCTCTCCCGCCATATTGCGCTGTTAACCGTCGCTTCTTTCATTGTGCGGTCTCCTTTCTGCCCTCTTGCTCACTGCCTGAGCGCACCATTTTCATCTCACTTACGGCCTCTTTTGGACATTACGCTTCCTAATGTGCCTGCTTATCACACCGAACGCCGCAGGCGCGGATCAATCACGGTATAGGATATATCGACCAACAGATTTACCGTCACATAGATAATCGCAGAGAAAAAGATTACGCCCTGCACAACAGGTATATCCTTCGCCATGATCGCATCCGCGATAATACGGCCGATGCCCTGCCGGGCAAATACCGTTTCGATAACTACCGCCCCAGTCAGCAACTCGCCCAGCAATGTCCCGATCAGCGTAACCGCCGGAATGAGCGCATTGCGAAGCGCATGCTTATACATGATCGACCGTTCCGTCAGGCCTTTGGAGCGAAGCGTAACAATGAACGGTTCATTCATAACCTCGAGCATGCTATTGCGTACCATCCGCACGATAAATCCCGCGCCGATCATACCCAATGCCAAAGCCGGCAGCACAAGGGTTTGCCAGCCATCTGAGCCCATCGCAGGGAACCAGCCAAGCTGCACGGAGAAGATAAGCAACAGCAGGATGCCTGACCAAAAAGCCGGCATGGAGATGCCGAACAGCCCTACCACCCGCGCCAAGACATCGATCGGCCTGTCGCGATGAATCGCCGATAGCACGCCAAGCACAAGACCCAGCACCGTGGCGATGGCGGCGCTCGCCAGTGTGAGCGCCAGCGTCGCTGGAAAATGCGTCATGATCTTGGGAAGCACAGGCTCGGAGTTAAGCAAGGATGTGCCAAAGTCCCCCCGTAGCATATCACCGAAATATCGCATCAACTGGATGTGAAAGGGTTGATCCACGCCAAGCTGCTGCCGCAGATTGGCTACAGCCTCTGGTGTCGCCATTCCTATATCAATCATGGAATCCACCGGATCACCTGGCAACAGATACAGAATGAGGAAGACCAGCAACAATGAGCCAATAATAACCAGCAGGGACGTCAACACTTTGTACATAATCGCTCTTGCCATGCCGTCCTGCTCCTCCTTTCGTCGCGTTCTCATTCCGTCCGGCTTCCCTCTTACTCAGCCGCTCCAAGAACAAGAATTAGCTTTGAATATAGGCATCGTTGAAGATTGGATAGCTGAGATAATCGAATTTCAGCCCTTGCAGCGAGGAAGATGCCCCTACGGTGTACGGGAAGATATAGACGGGGATGATGATCGCTTGGTCATGAATGTACTGCTGCACCTTTTTGTACAGCTCTGCACGCTTCGCATCATCAAATTCCACTGCAGCCTGATCGAGCCACTCATCCACCTCGGCAGAGGACAGCTTCGACAATGTCTCCCGCGCGCCTGAAGCAGGGGTCCGGTAAAAGCTGACCAGCGCATTCGGGTCGCCATTCACCTGACTATTGCCATATACATCATAGTCGCCATTAGTCAGCACAACGGTCACAACGTCTTTCGTAATCTCAACATTGACCTGGATGCCGATCTGCTTGAGCTGCTGCTGGATCATGACAGCAATGTCATTACGCTTCTCGCGATTTGGCGACCCATCAACATAATGCAAGGTCAGCTTCTGTCCGGCCTTCTCGCGGATGCCGTCCTCTCCCTTTACCCAGCCCAGCTCATCCAGCAGTTGTCCAGCCTTCACAGGATCGGGCTTCACCACATTTTCCAGCGAAGCATTGTAGCCGAAGATGGTCGGAGTGAGCGATGACCATGCCTGCTCATAGGTGCCCAGATACAACGTCTTGACAATCGAGCCGACGTCGATGCCAAGCTGCAGCGCCTGACGCGCCTTCTGCTCATTCCATGGCGCCTTGTTCTGGTTAATGAACAGCGTATACGGCAATCCTGGGGAATTCACCTTTAACAGTTGGAATTTATCATCGCTTTGCAGTGACAGCACATTTTGCGGCGGTACCGTCTCTACGGCAGTGACCTGCCCGCTCTGCAGACTGCCGATTCTTGTCGCTTCCTCAGGCACGATCTTGAAGGTAATGCTGTTCAGATAAGGGGCGGACTGGTTCTCCACTGTCTCTGGCGCCCAGTTATAATCAGGGTTGCGCTCTACCCGCAGCTCGGCATTCTCTTCCCATTTTACAAATTTGAACGGTCCGGTACCGACCGGATGCTTGCCGAACTGTTCTCCGTGCTGCTCTGCCGCTGCCGGAGAGACGATGCTTAGCGCTGCCTGGCTCAGGTTTCCAAGAAACGCGCGCGAGGGGCGAGACAAATGGAGTTTAATCGTGTGCTCATCGATAATTTCCGAGCTTGCATACGGTACGATCTGCGCCGCCGCATTGCTCGCCTTCGTATTCGGGTCCAGAATTCGGTCGAGACTGTACCTCACAGCCTCAGCGTTGAATGGCGTGCCATCGTGAAAGGTGACGCCCTGACGCAGCTTGAACGTGTAGCTTAAATGGTCAGGCGACTCTGTCCATTCCGTAGCGAGCCACGGCTTGATCGTGCCGTCCTCTGTGCGGACAACCAGATTATCGTACAATGTCCTGTAGACACGAATGGCTACCGCCAGACCGCTGCGAGCCGGGTCCAGAGTGTCGGGTGCTGTCGCTAGCCCATAGATCAGGTCGCCCCCCTTCTCCTCCACCGACGCTACGGCTTCCTCCTTAGCGGCTACACCGCCAGAGCGGCTCCCCTGGGCAGCCCCGTCTGTAGCACCGCGGCTAGCGGAGCAGGCCGACAGCACCAGAGCCATCGTCATCATCAATGCCATCCATTGCGTCCATCTGGCAAGTCTATTCATGCTGTAATCACTCCATTTCTAGATTTGGTGAGCCACTGGCCGCTGCGTATAGCGATTCTCTGGAAATGGCAGCCCAAGATGACCTCGTAGTGTACTTGCCTCATATTCCGTGCGGAAAATGCCGCGTGCTTGCAAGATCGGAACGACGAGCGATGTAAAATCCTCCAGCCCTCCCGGCACGGAGGAGAGGATGATAAATCCATCCACGGCCTGCTGCTTGAACCATTGCTCTATCTTGTCAGCAATCTGCTCGGGTGTGCCGAAGAAGATCGGCTTGGGATTGGCCGTTCGCAGCGCTGTCTCACGCAGCGTCAGTCCCTGCTCCCGCGCAGTCTTCTTAATCTGATCCGTCGTGCTGCGGAAGCCGTTGGCGCCGAAGTCGCCCAGGTTAGGAAACGGCTCATCGAGTGGGTATTGCGTGAAATCATGATAGTCAAAAAAACGGCTTAAATACTGGAGCGCATCCTCTACAGAGCCCAGGTCAACAATCTCCTGATATTTGCGCTCAGCATCCTCCTCTGTCACTGCAACGATCGGAGCAATGCCCGGCAGAATCAGAATCTCCTCCTGAGAACGTCCGTAGGCCGCCGCTCTCTGCTTCACATCCGCATAGAATTGCCGGGATTCCTCCAGCGTCCCATGGTGTGTGAACACCGCATCCGCCGTCTTCGCCGCCAGCTCTCGACCAGAGTCAGATGAGCCCGCCTGAAAGACTACAGGCTGTCCCTGGCGGGAGCGCCCGATATTGAGCGGCCCGGCTACAGCAAAAAATTCTCCTTCATGGTTCAGCGGATGCAGCTTCGCAGGGTCGAAAAATACACCACTCTCCTTATCACGAATAAATGCATCGTCCTCCCATGAATCCCACAGCCCTTTGACGACCTCCAAATATTCGCCGGCAATTCTGTAACGTGTCTGGTGATCAGGATGAACGCCCTTGTTGAAATTCGCCGATGCTCCCTCTGATGGCGAGGTGACAACATTCCAGCCCGCCCTGCCACGGCTGATATGGTCGAGCGAAGCAAATTGCCGAGCCACATTGAACGGCTCGCTGTAGGAGGTGGATAGGGTGCCGACGAGACCGATGTGCGATGTAACCGCCCCTAGCGCCGACAATATCGTCAGCGGCTCAAAACGGTTCAGGAAGTGAGGAATGGATTGCTCGGTGATATGCAGCCCGTCTGCGATAAATACAAAATCGAATTTGGCTTCCTCCGCTTTGCGAGCCTGATCCATATAAAAGTCAGGGTTAATGCTGGCATCGGACGGCAAAGCGGGATGCTTCCAGGTAGACACACTCGAGCCTACACCATGAATGGCTGCACCCAGCTTTAACTGTTTAGGTTGTGTCATTCATCGATCTTCCTCTCTTTTAATTCATCTTATTTAAATTGGTTTACTTGGTATTCTAGTATAGAAAGCTAAGAATGTATAATTGAAATTATCTATTCATACGTCCAATATTAATAAAGTGTCTATGTGTAGGGAGAGAGGCCGTAGGTAATGAGGGACGGTACAGCGAACGGGCGGCCCCCCTCAACACAGCAAGAGCCTTACCCTCCACTGGCGTTGTGGATGGGCAAGGCTCTTGCTCGAATCATTCAGGCTTATTGACCGGCACCGCATCGTAATATTCCTCCAGCGTAATATCACGCTCCTGAATATCGCGCGCGATGTTATCGCCGACATACCTCAGATGCCATGGCTCGTATTTATAGCCGGTAATATCGTCTTTTCCCTTGGGATAACGGATGATAAAGCCGTATTCATGGACATGCTTGGCGAGCCATTTCGCTTCCTTCGTGTCGGCGAAGCAGTCCTCTGCGGCACACTTGCCGTCGCTTGCGGATACGTCAATCGCCAGCCCTGTCTCATGCTCGCTGTGCCCAGGTACTGCACTGTACGTTTTCGCTTTTTCCTCGCCATCGCGCTTCACATAACGATTGAATAGTGCGGTCTGGGTAGAGTGCGAGCGATAGGCCGATACGCCGGCCAGATAGATGCCGTCCTGTTCGGCTGCGGCGAACATGCTCTCCAGAGCAGCAGCCGCTTCCTTACGGAGCATCCTCTTCTCAATCTTCTCCGTGAAGGTGAAGCGCACCTCGGGATAGACCAGATCGGTAGGCTCAAAATCTTCCGGCAGACTGAATTGCTTGTTCACCAGCACTGCGATACTCTCCGGGTCGGCCGCTGTCTCAACAGCCGGTTGGCCAGATGGCTCCTCCGTCTGCTCCGCCTTCCCGCCAGGCTGCTCTCCTCCGCCCTGTCCCTGCTCATCGTCAGAGCCCTTCGCCCCCTCTACCGGGCCGCCGTTTCCGCTGCTGTGGCTGTTCTGACCATCAGGGCGATCCGTTTCACTGACAGTTCCTGCTTGGGCAGGCTTATCGCTCGCACCGCTCTGTCCAGAGCCGGAATCGGTTGTTGTCGTGGCGCTGCCAGGCTTATCCGCAGCCGGCGGGCTGGAGCAGGCCGATAGCAGCAGGCCGCATAGAGCTACAATGGATAGTACAGATTGGAGCTTGTTCATTGGTTAACCTCCTAAGGTATCGCAGAAGCAATATCACGCAATAATATGAAATGTACCTAATGTATCTCAAGTATTTCTTGTATTTCATGTATCTCATATATCTCATATATCTCATGCATCATGGGCTGGAGCATCAGGGAAATCTTCTATTGAACCCGAATTAATTATACACCACCGGCTATAGCAGTTCTATGCTGAGCGAATAGCAACTTTCTCCTTCCGTATTCCCTCTGCAAGGCTCTCGCTGTTTAGAGAGGAAATGACCGTGCCCCTGTCGAACAGGTAGAGGACAAAAAGGAATAGGTGAGGTAAGCAGATGGATTTTATATTAGAGACGATAGGAACCAAAATTGAATGCTTTGAAGCCTACGACTTGAAGACCTTGGAGAGACAGATCGACGAGCATATTCAGATGAACAAGGCACTTCTGCTGGATGTACATGCAGTGTCCCATCAAGTCGTCTTTGACCCGAACCGCAGCAAGCTGCACTATAGCGCTGTCGTTCATTTCAAGCAGAAGACCTGAAGGGCTTCTGTCTAACTCGCCTGGCCTATAGCCGAAAGCCCTTGGTTGTAGTAATCTTGCTCTCCCCTGAGCTTCCCGAGGCGATGCGACAAGCAGCGCCCGCTACCTCACCGTCATGCTCTGACGGTTGCGGAAGCGGGCGCTGCGCATCAATTATGGCATGTAATAAGAGCGGAGCGCTTCCTTGATGCCAAGCGGATTATTGCGCAAATCCTTCGCGCTGAAGTAGATATCCCCTTTGACCTCTGGGTAACGCTTATTGTATTCGAGCTGGTTAATGATCTCCTGCGCGCTCTGCCAGCCCGCTTCCTTCGTCCCCAGCTTGTAAGGCGAATGCCCGATATACAGGTCAACGCCCGTCCCTGTCACCTCCTGCACCCACCAATCGACGAGCTTGTCATAGCGGGCGGCAGGGAATGATAGGCTCCAATACAACTGTGGATTAATATAATCAATCCAGCCCTGCTTGATCCAGGTACGAACATCTGCATACATGCTGTCATAAGTCGTCACGCCCGCCTTCGTATCTGAACCGCTCGGATCGACGGACTGATTGCGCCAGACACCGAACGGGCTGATGCCGAACCGGATCGTAGACTTCTCCTTATGTATCGCCTGTCCGAGATCTCGCACGAACGCATTGATATTGCCGCGGCGCCAGTCGGCCTTGGATGCTGTCTTGCCTGGATTATAGGTCTTGAATGTCTGGTCGTCCGCAAATTCAGTATTGGACGGATAGAAATAATCGTCCAGATGCACCCCATCAATATTATAGCCGCGCACGACCTCCATGATCGTGTCTATAATATGCTGGCGCGCCTGAGGAATGCCCGGATTAATGTACAGCTTGCCTCCTGCGTTGACGATCCAATCCGGCTGCTGTTTGGCGATATGGCTGGAAGTCAGTTGCTCCGTCTTCGTATCGACACTGGCACGGAACGGATTGAACCAGGCATGGAACTCCATCTTTCGCTTATGCGTCTCCTCAATCATGAAGGCCAGCGGGTCATAATCCGGCGCAAGTCCCTGCACACCGCTCACATATTTCGACCATGGAACGAGCAGGGAAGGATAGAGAGCATCCGCCGCGGGACGTACTTGAACAAATACAGCATTCATCCCAAGCGCCTGCAGCTCATCGAGCAAGGTGCGGTATTCGGCCATTTGCTGCAATGATTTCCCATAAGAAGCCTTCGAGGGCCAATCTAGATTGTACACGGTTGAGATCCATACGCCCCTAAGCTCCTGTGCCGATTGTCCCGTTTCTTCTTGAGCGCCCGTCTGGTCAGGCAAGGGGCCTGCTGGACTCCCCACCGAGCCGCCTGCTGATTGGCCAGCTCCCGTTTCTGACCCGCCTGTGTGCTCACCCACTGCTTCAGTATCCGTGCCCTCAGTAGAGCTTCCGCTACGAGTAGTCAGTGTAATACGCTGATCCTTCTCGCTCCATTGGACGCTTAGTCCTAGCTGCTCGCTTACGAAGCGCAGCGGCACCATCGTGCGTCCGTTCTTGAGCTCCACAGAGGCATCCAACGGAACGCTGCTGCCATTAACCAGCGCGCTCGGCGCTCCCCGCTTCATCACGATGACCTGACCCGCGCTGCCGCGAATAGTGGCCTGCTCCTCCTTCTGCAACCATCCGACAGTTGCCCCCAGTTGCTCGCTAATGATGCGCAGCGGCACCATCGTAACGTATACCTTAGGGAGGATATACGGAGAGACATCGCTGTTAATCGCTTTCCCATCCAGCACAATTTCGATTGGCCGGGCATTGCTGGCCAATCCCGCGGCCTCCGTAACGGGCACAGTCAGCGCCATAAGAAGCGCCGACATTACAAGCCATACTGCCCATTTCCTTGCCTTCATTCTTCAGCTTCCTCCCGCTTCCGTGAAATATAGTAAACCTTTCCTCCCAATATAGACGTTAGTCCGGTTTATTTGTTTCACTTCGCAGCAGGATTTTTAGTGAATTATCTGTCAGAAGCCTTCAGCTTGAACTTGCTCAGCTCGTCCTGGAGTAGCTGGGCACTCGCGCTGAGCATCTCGGAGGATGCCTGAACCTCCTCCATCGAAGACAATTGCTCCTCTGCTGAGGCCGATACAGCCTGCGTCTCATCCGCGGTTGACTTGGAGATTTGAGCCATTTCACTGACAGCCGCTGTAACCTCCTCCGTGCTCGCCGACACTTGCTCAGCGGCTGCAGATACCTCCTGGATATGCTGGGCAATCAGACCGATCGAGTTCAGAATAACACCGATCGCCTCCACCGCCTCCTTGTTCGTCTCCATCCCTTTGTTGGTCACCTCTGTCGACTCCTCCATCGCTGCTGTTACCTGAGCAACAAGCGTCCGAATGGTGCCGATCCGTGAGCCGATGGTCTGTGCCGACTGCGTGGCCTGCTCTGCCAGCTTCCGCACCTCTGTCGCCACAACCATGAAGCCGCGGCCATGCTCTCCGGCGCGCGCTGCCTCAATATTGGCATTCAGGGCCAACAGATGTGTCTGTGCCGAGATGTCCATAATTACCGAAGCGATGGACTCGATCTCTCCAGATTGCTCCTGCAGTTGTCTTGCCAGCTCACTGGAGCGGCCAACGGATGACTGAATATGATTCATCTGGACGAATGTCTCCTGCAGCTTCGCCTCGCCCATCATCGCGCCTTGCGTAACCTCTGAGGCAGAATCGGATGCTTCAGAGGCTGTCTCCGCTATCCGCGTAACTGCAGCCGCCACCTCATTCATGGCATGTGCATTCTCTCCAGAAGCCGCCTGCTGCATCTCGGCCCCGTCAGAAATGCTGGTGACAGATAGTGCGATCTGATGTGTCACCGATGTCGATTCAACAGACAGCGCTGACAGTTGCTGGGCAGCAGCAGCGACCTGTTCAGAAATTTCCTGATTGCGCAGCAACAGCTCGTTCATCGCATCCGCCATTTCATTGAACGAATCGCCGACGTACTTCAGTTCATCCCGCGTGTATAGCTCGAATCGCCCCGTCAGATCGCCCTTGGCCATCAGAGCCGCGCCCTCTCTCAATCTTTGAATCGACTGGCGGACATTGGTATAAAAACCGATATAGAACATCATCGCCAGCAGCAGCGAGGCGCCAATAATCACCAGCATCGTATTGCGCGCAGACTCCAGCATATCTTGCCGTTCCTCGAGCAAACTCATCAGCTCATCCGTCGCCTTCTGGAAAAAGGCCGTTGCGTCCTCAATCGTTTTCGTGCCTTCAGCAAAAAAATCCGCCGGCGCCATGCTCAGGACACCACCCTGTAGAAGCTGCTTCTCCATCGAGGTCAGGAAACGCTGAATCGATTGGATGCTGTCTGCGCCGCTTTGCTCGATTTTAACTGCCGAGTCGGAGTTGTACTCTTTAATTTTGGCCATAGCCTTTTCTATACCCTGCAATGCATCCTCAATTTGTCTTTGCATGATGACCATGTTGATGTGCTCGCTATCGGTCATCTGCTTCCTGGCCAATATGCCATTCCCTTGCCCGCGTACCTGCCCAGACAGCTCGATAAGCACGGGTAGACGATTCACCACGACATCCATGACGTAATAGGAATCCACATGCGCATCCAGCATCAGCCCCGTCTGATCGGCAGCGTGCTTAATCAGATCGATGAGAGATTGAATCAGGTCAGCATGGCGCTGGAAGCTTTCGACTGGCGTCAGGCTTTCCACCGAGGCTTGTAGCTCCTTCCACTGACGCTCCATTTCAACCAATTCATCATCAGCATGCGCCTTTGCCGCAACGCGGGACTGATCTTGAGACAAGCTTTGTATGGTGCTGTTCGCCTGCTGTCCCAATTCCTCAAGACGGGACTTCGAGTCCACATCGCCGTTCAGATAGCCGTTCGCCAACCCGCGATGCTGCTGCACCTGGAGTATAAATGGCATGATCGATCTGGCGAAGGCTACTCCTGCCTGCTCCTGACTAGCGAATGTAACTTCTTTTTGCAGCTCGGATAACCATATATTTATAAGGAGCAATGCCGGCGCTACCAATATCACGCTTAGCACTATAAATTTTTGAGCATATTTGAGTCGCGACATGACGTAGCTAAATGGCTTCAACAAAATCCCCATCATCTACCACCTTTAACGTTTTAGTTATTCATAGATTATCGGCATATCCAGACTTTTATGTAATAGTAGTTCTTAATTCCTATTTAATTATATACATCATACATCATTGGTTAGCACGCACAGTTGATTTACGATGGATGTCATGTTACTTCTTGCGAAGAAAGGAGAACAGATCAAAATAATTCCAAAAGATAATAGGAAAAAGCGAAAGCGAAAAGAGCTTTAATGCTCGTAAACTATCCAATTGGTCATTTCCCGTTATAAAAATAGAAAACATGCTTATGATACCAAAGCAAGAAAGGCCAAGCAATGTAGCATACAAGCCTTTCATTCGCTCTGAAATTTCATACACACTTATCCATTTGGTCAGCAGAAGCATAACTAACCCAAAAAATACAATACCTCTCACATTTAAAGCTTCAAATTTAACCATAGGAGTTGATAGTCCTATTAAAAAAAACAGTACAAATTGCACTAATTTAATGATTAATAGCTTTGGCCACCAAACGTTTGGATAGATATCCTTCTCTTCAACCAGATCCTTATACGTATCATCGTCAATTATAAAATCTGCACGCTTGAATTTATAATAGGTAACGATTAACCCTTTAGACAGCTTCATATAAATAATATATTGTAAAAAAGCCGCATGATAGAGGATGTACAGCGAAGACCCTTCTGTAAAAACTCCTAACTGTTGCGATATATTATGAGCCGCTAATATAATCAAAAGATATATTGAATAGTTAAGAAAGCGAGTTTTAAGTGGGACTTTGCGATAGATAAGACCTCGCTTTGGCGCCCATATCTCCTCATCGATATAATAGTTTTCTTTAATTGGGTATCCCTTCATCCTTAGGATCATCATTATTCTCAAAAAACAGAAACCAGCCAACATGACCGTTATCCCTGCAGCAACATTAAAGTCCGGCAAGTGCTTAACATCCCATACCACGAAATACAATAAATAGAGATCTAACGAACATTTAAATAAATAAAAACAAGTCGCAACAGCTTGCATGTTCTGATGTCTAGTTGCTCTCTCTTTGGAGGAAAAGTAAACCGCAACACAAAAATGAACGATTAATAATAGGATGGACAATGTAATGATTACTTCGAAGAATGGACTGACAAGCCCCTCGTCGAGAGCCATGAAGCAAAGGCCCGTAATAATAAACCCGAATGAAAATGTCACCCATAAAACTGTCCTCATGGCATAAGGACGAAATTCAATGATATGGATAGGTATAAATTTCATAATTTCATCCCGTTGCTTCAAGCCCTCACCCCACTTCCAGAACATCTAAACCTGCATAAATCACTGCGCCAGCAACCGCGCTCATTGCAGGGCATAACACAAATGAATTTAAGTTTTCCTTAAGAATAGAATAACGTTGAAATGCCACAACCAAGCAACCGGAATCATAGCCATTATAAAAAACAAAAGCATGGCAGGTGTCTTTATTGGACCGCTATTAGAAAGAAACCAAGTAATCATCATCATAGACGAAAATATTAATGCTGAAAGCAAACCATTAATATAATACAGACCTATTGGAGATATACTGTATTGACTGATCCACTTGAGAAGCATGAATAGGCAGACGATTAGAAAAATAGTTTTCAACATGTCTATTGACTCTAAATCCACATCAATAAATAATGGAACTAAAAAAAACAACAGCAAATACTGAATAGGTTTAATCAGCAGTACATGTCCCCACTTGGCATTTTTAAATTTGTAAGTTACGTGTTGTTCCATTTGACTAAAATGATTAACTCCGCTAACGCTATTTTTTCCAAAATTCATATACGATACTGTCAGCATTATCGGCCACGTTGCGTAACTCGATATTTGAAATGTAAAGGCAAGGAATAATATAATCAGCGAAAATTGATCTTCAAAATAGTTATTATATTGTGAGATACTCCAGACTAACAGGAAACACAGAAGATACGTACTCGGCTTTAATTTAAACTTGTTTATTCTATTGTTGAGAGAAATTCGTTTTTCTTGATCCACATATAACTTATTTTCATATAGAAAATAAATAAGCTTAATGATTTGATATAGAAATCCAATCAATAACACCAAAAAACCTATGACAAGATTGACTTGGGGTAACTCTTTAATTACATTTACAACATAGTAAAAGAAATAAAGATCGAACATTGATTTTACGCACATCATACACGCTATAATCATGTGTGATTTCGGATATTTTAATGCCCGCTTCTTAGATCCAAAAAAAACGAAGGATAGGAACTGCGTTCCGAGAATCATTAACATGAAAATGATGAGGACTACTAAAGAGTCCTCAACCCTACTCCTATTGTAATAAATCGCATCAGCAGCAATTCCAGTTGTAACCGCGCTCAAAACAGTCAAGTTGCATAAAAAACGGGATACTTGCTCTGGTTGAGAGTAACTCATACTTAATAAATTCTCCCCTAATGGTCTCAATAGGCTTCTCCCTCCGCAAAGTTGAATTATTATTCATCGACTCCAAAATTACAAAGCAGATTAATGTTAATTCCTTCTAAAAAATTGAACAATATTATAACTCCAGAACCATACGATCATAATGAATCCGATCAACATCACTGAAAAAAACTCGGAAGTCTTCACCGATTCAACATTAGACAGAAACGCAACAAACATAAGGAGCAAAACAAAAGAAAATGCAGAGAGTATATTATTTATACAATAGAGATCAACGCCAGTTATTCGATACCGGCATATCCACTTGAGCAGGTTATACAAACACAATACATACACAAAAAACGTCAGTGTGCTTAGAGATTCAAACTTTATGATTGTAATTAACGGCATCAAAAAAAACAAAAGCAAATACTGAATGAGTTTAATTATAATTAATTTCCACCACTTCGTATTTATCAAATTGTCATTTACAGCTATAGTTGTGTCATCATCACTATCAACCTTGCTAATAAAATTAGTTTTGAATTTATAATAGGTTGCAATCCCGATTCCTGGCCATACAGAAAAATTAAAGAGTTGCAATATAAAGGCTTGGTATAAGATGATTAAGGAGTATCCTTCATCGAAATAACCTGTTCCTTTCGCGAGAATCAAAACTGCAAAAAAAAGCACAAAATAAATCCTAGGCTTTATACCCTTACGACCGAATAGCTTATCCTCAATCTGAGCATCAGCATGGGTCACTGAGTTATTTTGGATATATATAGATGTAGCCCGCACTAATTGAATAACGAAACCAGCGATTAACGAAATGATGCCAATTGTAATATTTTCTTGAGGCAGCTCTTTGACGAGGTTCACAACATAATACAAAAAATAAAGATCGAAGGTTGATTTAAAGCCTGTAATACAAGCTATAACGATCTGTGCTCTCTGGTATTTGCGGGCTCTCTTTTCCGACAAAAAATAAATAGACGAGACAAATTGAAAGGCGAGAAAAATAAAAAAGACAGTAAGGGCTGTGTCCAATGAAGCTTCTACGACCCTCCGATTGAAATAGATAGCCCAAGCAGATATTCCAGTAGTAATTGAAGCCAGAACGGTCAAATGACATAATATATTTGATATTCTATCCAGTGTATATTTACTCAAATTCATAAATATATCCCCCTCGTCCCCCCCATCCACTGCTGTTCCCGAAGGAGGTTCGGTATGCACGCTAGTAAACATCTTTAAATTATTAGTTATTCATACATTATCGGTATTTTCATACATTGATGTAATAGTAGTTCTTAATTCCTATATAATTATTTACCCAATCGTTAACGGTACCCAGTTGACCCAACAACAAAACGCCGCATAGCAAGCGATGCCATGCGACGAGAGGTACAACGAACAACAACAATTCAGGTGGCGAGAGGCTCTTCATCACCAGACATTTCTTCTCCCAGCAGAAGACGGGTTAACAACTCCAACTGCGCCTCGATCGAGATCGGATCGAAGTAAGAGATTCGCTCTTTCCCCAACTCATATACTCTGCGATGCCCCGTCGCCGCCAGCTCCCTCCAGGCTGGATGTGCAATCGCCTCGCGAAAGCCCGTCCCCTCGTTGACGATCAATACGATGTCAGCCACTGCCACATAATGCGACAGCAGATGGAGCGGGAGCTGCTGCGCGATCTGAACTCCGCTATCGACGAGATCACGCACGGCTGGCGGCGCCTGCAGGCGCAAGCCTCTATACACACTCCAACCGCCGCGGCCATAATTGTCGCCAAACACTGAGAAGCGGCTGCCGCGGCCATCGGGACGAATGATGACAGCCGTCATCTGCTCACAGTAGACGCCTGCAGCAGCGAGCCGACGGCGGGCATCGGCTGCTTTGTGCTGATAGCGAAGAATGAAACGCTCTGCCTCCAGTGGATTGCGGAACAGCTCGCCGAATATTCGCGCCTCTTGATATACGCTGCGATGCCCATCATAAGGGATAAATACAGTAGGAGCAATCTTCTGCAATTGGTCATGAAGATGCTTGTTATGGTCATTAAGCAGAATCAGATCAGGCTTCTGATCGGCAATCTCCTGCAGTGACGGCGTGATGCCGAGATTAACAATCCCCTGCTCTTGCTCGCGCAGATATACACTCCCGCCCCACCAGGTCAGATTAGCTGCCACAGGGGTAACGCCCATCTGCATCGCCATCCCGTTATAATAGAGCGCAACGACCCTAAGATTGCGCCTAGTCTCATCAGCATACTGGCGCGGTGATAAACCTATGACCTGCTTGAACCGACGGCTGAAGTAGTACACGTCAGGATAGCCCGCCCGCTGAGCGATAACTGCAAGGCTCTCGCTGGTAGTCATCAGCTCGCGCTTGGCCTTGTTCATGCGGAGCCTTGCAATATAATCCAGCGGCGTCAAGCCAGTCACTTCCTTGAACCGTTGGGTGAACTGCCGGACACCGAGATTAGCGGTTGCTGCCAGCTTCTTAACCGCTACTGTCTGCTCCGGCTGAGCATGCAGACGATCAATGACCATGTCGATGACTGCGCTGGAGCCCTGCTTCTCCGGCGGTGAATTCCAGTTCCATAGCCAATAGAGCAGTTGCTGTAACCGCAGATGCTGTTCATAGCGCTCCTTCCTGCTCGATTGATCAGAGTGTCGATGAAGCTCCTCCACCATCGCAAGCCACGTCTTCATCGCTCCAATATTCAGTCTATCGGGCAATGGGAGCGGCTCCGGGCGTACTGGCATCCGCCCCTTAGAGCAGGCGCCATCGTAGGGTAGAGCAGCTTCCTTAATGTCTAACACGATCAGATCATACGCCAATCCGCCCCTGCCAATAGCCTCCAGCTCCATCCAGCTACCTGGCGCCAACAGGAAGCAGCCTCCCTTCACAAGTCTGTACCGCTTGCCGTTAAACTGGCCGAAGCCGCTCCCACCTACAACAGCAACCAATGTATAATACCGGATGAGAATCTGCCTTCCTTCAGCGCTCTCAGCCATGCGCACCCGTCTCAGTTGCTTCAGCGTGTACAGCCATGCCTCATAATGCGGAAGCTCCCACTCGCTCTCCATGCGCCCTCGCCGCTCCCTCCATCGTTCTATCTGGGAATCATAATCAATTGTTATTGTAGCTAAATCAACGCATGTATTCAAAGATTATTTAGGTCGTGTCTGAACACCCGTTCAAGGGCATCTCTCCCCGCCTTTTCGCCCCATGCTGCGTTGCTTTTTCTTGACGTACCCCCGGTACGCCTGCGAAAAAGCGCCTTGCCTGGAACGAAAAT